>TARA_B110000208_G_C11801098_1_pt1 | contig 21855 bp, 26 predicted proteins | sample TARA_B110000208 | Tara Oceans TARA_B110000208 (sample SAMEA4397426) | marine metagenome | biome: Polar Biome; feature: [SRF] surface water layer (ENVO:00010504); material: water (ENVO:00002006), including particulate matter (ENVO:01000060) such as... | depth 5 m
TGGTGTGGGCAGCAACATCAACTGCATATCAAAATACCAGTAAAGGCGTTACAATCTAACCATGCAATTATCATCTATCCACAGGTATAAAAAAGCTTTGTTTACAGCTTTACTGCTTAGCATCATTGCAATATTTAGCTACTCTCGGTTCATCCAACTAGAAACACCTAATGTGACCTTCACAACGATTAAAGGTGAAGTTTTCAATATGGCATCACTTAAAGGCAAAGTCGTACTGGTTAACTTTTGGGCAACAGATTGTAAAAGCTGTGTTGCGGAAATGCCCGAACTCATACAAACCTATGAACAATACCAAAGCAAAGGATTGGAAATCATTGCTGTTGCAATGTCATATGACCCCCCTGCTCAAGTTGTCTCTTATGCTAAACAAAAAAGCTTACCCTTTCCAGTGATGCATGATAGCTATGGCGATATCTCCCGCCGATTTGGCAGCGTTAATGTAACGCCGACGGCTTATCTGTACAATAAGGAAGGTAAACGTATACAACGTGCTATTGGCACACTGAATTTTGAGAAACTACGTACATTTTTAGATAAGGAATTAAGCTAATGTTGTGGGTTAAAGCATTTCATATTATTTTTGTCACCAGCTGGTTTGCTGGCTTATTTTACTTGCCTCGAATATTTGTTAATCACGCTATGGAAACCAATCCAGATGCCATTCAACGCTTAACACTCATGGAGCAAAAGCTTTATCGCTTTATGTTGCCTTTAGCCTTATTAGCATTGGGCTTCGGCTTGTGGCTATGGCTGGGTTACGGCATCACTGGCAAATGGATGCATCCAAAACTAACTTTGGTACTTGGCTTAATTGCTTACCATTGGTATTGCGGTAAAATCATGCGTAATTTTCAAGCTGGGAGAAACCAACGTACACACCTCTGGTTTCGCTGGTTCAATGAACTGCCTGTCATCGCATTAACAGCCATTGTTATCCTGGTGGTCGTCAAACCTTTTTAAATGATAAGCGCCATGGATATTCTAAATTCAAACTGGCTAGTACAAATGCTCACGAAAGCAGAAAAATCGCCGCAAATGCGACTCCTGAGCCTGTTTGATATCCTGGATGATTGGACTGAGGTGCCTGGCATCAGTGAGCAATGGAAAACAGTCGAGCCATCTGATGCGGCGGTATTAAAAGCATACTTAAGTTTAGAGGCGGCAAAAGGAGGTGCTGCATTACCAGAAATGCTCGCAACTCAGCTACACATGATGGCTATCTCAGCGATGTAAGAAAAATTAATCGGCCACAACCAAGCGGCGTTAAGACATGCTAAAAGCGCAGCAGAAGCACTGATTACAGCACAAACAAAGAAAGAGTTCCATATTGCCAGATCGTCAGTTTACGCAATTGTTGCTAGCTTCATTGGGGCATTAATTATTGGCGGTGGTTTATTTTTTCTTTACAAGTCCTCACTGGATCCAGCGCCTCAAATGACGGCTGCCACACAAGAATCAGCATTCAAGCCAACAGCCTCAGTCGTTTCACCGCAAAACACGACTGCACTCATTAAACAAATTGAACAAATGCGAAGTGGAAACTGCCGCTTACTAGAAGCAGTTCAGCTACCAGATGCGGAGAAATCAGTTTATTTCAAAAATATTATACTTGGTCAAATCAGCATAGACCCCAGAGAGCAAAAGCTGGCAAGAGAATTACTTAGCAAAATTCGTTGCACTTACACACCGATGCTCATGAAGAAGTCTACATAAATGTAGCGGCACTAAATGACCAGCCAATATTAAAAAATATTACTCTGATATTTTTTAAATTATCTAAACCACCACGATACAAAGAATGGATGATTGTCGTTGCCGTTTTGTCACCCTGCCCTTTTACTAGATTTTCTGATAAATCCTTACGTTTGAAATTACCTTTCCAAATAACATTCGAGCCTGCCGCTGTTAGCAATACTTGAATGGTTGAAGTATAAGCACTAACAGGCAACTCACCTTGATTAAGGACACAAGAATATGTATTCAGTACTGATGTGTATGCCGTTAATGTTACTGTAGTTTGACCGTCATCTTGTAACATTAATAAGCGAACTGCACTTTTTTGGTTATTGGCTCCACTAACTATCTAAGTTTTGCCACGACTGGATGCCATGCCCCTAAATCATAAAAATCATTTACTTTTGCCCATTCCTAACTTGTTGGAGCATTAATCGCGACCGTCTGAACAACACTTATATTATTACTACTTGCTGCTGTACCACCATTACTGACACAAGCTGTTATTGCAATTGCGCCTAGCAACATTATTAGGTTTGTTAATGTGCTCAATAACTAATGACGATATATACTATACCGTTCTGTATTATTTATTAAAGAAATAACAGAATATACATTGGCAAAACATTAGATAATCCAAGGTAAAGATTACAATAATTGACAAGTCTGTATACCATATAATAAAAAATAAACACCCATGATATACTTGTTCCATGAGTGTGTTAAAAGACAAAATACTAAATACAGCAACCGATTTATTCCAAACCCGCGGTATTAACTCTACGGGTGTAGATACGATTGTTGCCGTTGCTGGTACAACTAAAATGACACTTTATAAGCACTTTCACACAAAAGAAGGGCTTATTCTTGAAGTGCTCAAGAAGAGTCAGCAAGACTTTCAAAATTGGCTAGATAATAAATTAAGCAGCAATAGCAAAGCCCCTGCAGATAAAATCAAACAGCTATTTGATTTTATTGAGGAGTGGATTACTTCACCAAGCTTTCTAGGCATGGGCTTTATTAAAGCATCAGCAGAGTTCCCTAATGAAGAAAATCCAATCCACCAATTATCCTCCAAGCAATCACGTGAGTTTAGACAATATATTGGCAAACTAGCTGGTGAAGCCAATATTAAAGATGCTGATGGTTTAGCCTTGCAGTTATCATTGCTTTTTGAAGGTGCTGTGCAAGCAGAGCAAATGAAACGTGGCTCTGGTGCGATTAAACATGCTAAGAAAGCAGCTAAATTACTGATAGATGGTGCGATTAATAAACAAGCATTAACTACCGATTTCTAATTTAACTTGCAAGAACACATCTCGCTAAAACATAATGTTGTTTTAACTTAATTCAACACTCAATCTTATGCAAACACTTATCTGCGGTTCCATCGCTTTTGACACCATTATGGTGTTCCAAGATCAATTTAAAAACCATATCCTACCGGATCAAATTCACAAGCTTAGCGTTGCGTTTTTCGTCCCAGAAATGCGTAAAGAGTTTGGTGGTACTGCAGGCAATATTGCTTACAACCTACAATTACTTGAAGGTGAGCCTCTTATTATGGCAACCGTTGGGGAAGATTTCGGCAACTACCAAACTTGGATGGATGAAAATAAATTATCGAATCTACATATTAAAACGATTCCAAATACATTCACTGCACAAGCCTTTATCACAACCGATTTAGACGACAATCAAATCACCGCTTTCCATCCTGGTGCGATGATGGAATCGCATCAAAATAGCATCAATGATGCAAAAGATATTGATGTGGCAATTATTGCGCCTGATGGCCGTGATGGTATGTTCCAGCATGCAAAAGAATGTTTTGATGCCAAGATTCCATTTATGTTTGATCCAGGCCAAGGCTTACCGATGTTTAATGGTGAGGAGCTTATGCATTTTATCAATATGGCAACCTACTTAGCAGTGAACGATTATGAGGCACAAGTACTACAGGATAAAACAGGCTTAACTTTGGACCAAATAGCAGTAAAAGTAGATGCACTTATCGTTACACTGGGCGCTGAAGGCTCGCATATTTATGCAGATGGTCAACGCCATGTGATTCCAAGCGTTAAACCTACTGCAGTGGTTGATCCAACCGGCTGTGGTGATGCTTATCGTGCAGGCTTGTTGTATGGCATTGTAAGGAAATGGGACTGGCCTACTTGCGGCAGACTAGCTGCGACAATGGGCGCCATTAAAATTGCTAGCCGTGGCGGCCAAAATCACAAACCAAGCCGTGAAAATATTGAGGACATTTATAGTCAAGCGCTTATTAAAGAAGAAACTAATAAAGCACAAACGACCTAAATCTTTGAATTCTAAACCGTTCGATTTGACAGGAGAAATCATGAGATTTCCAACATTTATTATTATTGCGACCTTATCCATATTGTTGGCATCGTGTGCTAGCTCAAACTCTGGTAGTGTTTATTCACGCGATGATGCACGTAAAGTACAGACGGTTAGAACGGGTGTCGTTGAAAGCGTACGCAACGTCCTACTTGAGGGCACTAAATCACCGATAGGCACAGCTGCTGGTGGCGCAATCGGCGGTATTGCTGGTGGCTCTATCGGTAGCGGTCGCGGAAGCAGCATTGGTGCCGTGATTGGCGCTGTTGCTGGCGGCATTGCTGGCGCAGTTATAGAAGAAGGCGTTACACGTAAAGATGCATTAGAAATCACGATAAAACTCAGTGGTGGCGGCCTTGTCGCAATTGTACAAGAAGCTGATGAACAATTTAATCCTGGCGACAGTGTACGCATCGTAGAAGGCAATGGCACTTCTCGTGTCACCCATTAGGCGCATCACATATTTAAAGTTCAGCGCCTTCATAAAACCGTCATTTAATTTTAATCTAAGTTTCATCTCAATCTCATACCATCTCTTCTAATCAAAGGGGAGATGACTGATGATTCAAAAACAAGTATTAAGCGCACTAAAAGCAATACCTAGCCAACAAACCACGCCAAGCCAACCAGGTTTAAAAGTGTCTTTAGCAAGAAACCCCAGTGAAGTAAAAGAAGCTCAACGCTTACGTTATAAGGTATTTGCCGAAGAAATGGGCGCTCAAATAGCGAACAATAATGGTTTAGACATTGATGGCTTCGATGCTTATTGTGATCACCTGCTTGTCCGTGACACTAACACACAGCAAGTTATCGGCACTTATCGCATATTAACGCCAAAACAAGCCAATGAAGCAGGTTGTTACTATTCATCTGGTGAATTTGATTTAAGCCGCATCAATCACTTATTGGATAATACGGTTGAAGTTGGCCGTGCTTGTGTCCATCAAAACTACCGCAATGGCGCTACCATCACAATGCTGTGGGGTGGTCTAGCTAAATACATGCAAACACATGGCTATGAACATATGATTGGCTGTGCCAGCATCCCAATGAATGATGGTGGTCATGCTGCGGCATCACTGTATACGCAATTAAAAGAGAATTATTTATGTCCAGTAGAGTATCGCGTTTTCCCTCATGTACATTTACCAATAGAGTCGCTCAATACGAATGCAAAGGCGATATGCCCCCCATTGATTAAAGGTTATTTGCGCTTAGGTGCCAAAATCTGCGGTGTGCCCGCATGGGATAGCAGTTTCAATACTGCCGATATACTGTTAATGTTAACTTTATCTGAAATCAACAAAAGATATGCCTCGCACTTCTTAAAATAAAATTGCAACAAACCAACCTATTCACACGTAGCTATCGCATCTTTCGCGTATTCATCCATGTATTAATTGGCATATCGATTATCGCCACTTCTTGGCCTTTTATTAGCGCAAAACCTAGAACAACCCTCACAAAGTGGTGGTGCAATGCCTTATTAAACTGCTTCAATATTCAGCTCATAACGACTGGGAAGTTACCCAAAGGCAACCTATCCAATAGTATGTTTCTAGCCAACCACATTTCTTGGGCTGACATCTATGCACTGAATAGCATTATCCCATTACAATTTATCGCCAAGTCCGACATTAATAACTGGCCAGTATTGGGCTACCTTGTTAGAAAGTCAGGTACAATTTTCATCGACAGAAGTAGTCGCAAAGATACTGCACGCATTGTTGAAACGACTGTTAATAACCTTGTCGCGGGCAGTAACGTTGGCTTTTTTCCCGAAGGTACAACGACAGATGGCACAGAGTTGGCTCGTTTTAAAAGTAGCATTGTACAGGCCGCTATTAACGCCAATACCCCACTCCATCCTATCGCCATACGCTACCCTCTCCCAAATGGCGGCATCAACACGGCTATGGCATACGCTGGAGAAACCACAATGGTAGAATCGATGATGAATGTGTTAAAGCAGAAAGCACCAGTGGTGGAGTTACACTTCTTGACGCCAATCAGCCCTAAAGCAGGCAATAGGCAAGCCCTGACACATGCCGTATTTGAAAGCATTTCTGTGCAGCTGAAGCTTTAACATGATAGGTGTTAGATTTAGTTAGGCTGATCTTTTTTCTTCGAATTCACTTGTGTTATTTGTTTAGTTTCCAAACACATCGCCGTTAACTGCCCACCCCATAAACAACCCGTATCTAGTGCATAAACATGTTCATGTTGATGCAAACCCAATGCCGACCAGTGACCAACAATCATCTGCTGATTTTTAGATGCGCGATTAGGTAAATCAAACCAAGGTACCAACCCTTCTGGCACTTCGCCTAACTGTCCTTTAAAGTCAAAGTCGAGTGCGCCGTCATGCGTACAAACTCGCATCCGCGTCATTGCATTGGTGATGGCACGTAATCGGTCATAACCCGTTAAATCATCATGCCAAACATTAGGTGAGTTCCCATACATATTAGCTAAGAAGTCGATGTAAGCATCGCTCTGTAATGCCGCTTCCACCTCTTTAGCATAAGCCAAAGCATCGCTTAGTTGCCATTGTGGCAATAGCCCTGCATGCACCATGACATAGTCGTGATTTGCCACCATCAAGGGCTGATGGCGCAACCAAGTTAATAACACGTCAGCATCTGGCGCATCAAAGATAGGCTGCAGGGTATCACTACGGTTTAATTTTCGAATGCCATGTGCGATTGCTACCGCATGCAAGTCATGATTACCCAAAACCATTTTGACATTATCCTGATGACGATAACACCACCTTAAGACTTCTAATGATCCACTACCGCGATTAACAATATCACCAACCAGCCACAACGTATCCGTTAAAAGATTAAACTCGATGCGCTTCAATAACGCTTGAAAAGCATGATAACAACCCTGAATATCCCCTATTGCATAAGTCGCCATTCGCGCACCTTCAATGTGGATTTAGTGGCTTAATACTCTGCATCTTCAGGTGCCGCAGCTTCTGGCGCCTTAAAGTCAGCCCCAGCTTGGTTCGCCATATAAGCAACAGCTTTAGCCATTTCATTGTCAGTCAAATCAGCATTACCTCCACGCGCAGGCATCAAACGAATGCCTGCAATCGCGTTTTTGGTTAATGTCTCATAACCTTGTGCAATACGCGAAGACCAAGCGCTAGCATCACCAAGTATAGGTGAGTTCATTAGGCCTGTGCCATGACATGCCGCACAGGATTGATTAACAACTTCTTCCCCGCTCTTTTCGACTTTTGGCCCATCACTTGCTGAAGCAAGCTCAACCTGTGCCAAAGGTGCGATATTTTCAACGACGGCTGTTCTATCAACAACAGCCGCTTCTTTCATCGCCACTTCAGGTGATTTCGTAATGGTATAAATAACAAAAATTGGGGCAATAATACCTCCCAATAAAATAATCGCTTTTTGTACTAGACTGATATTCTGTGTCGCCGCTGCATCGTTACTCATCTTGTTAAAACTCATCATTAAATTGAATAAAATAATTATACCAGCAAGTTAAGCGCATCAACACTTGCTTTAACACCTGACACAGACAATCAGCACCCCCTTTGATATAATCCGCAACACGCGCCTGTAGCTCAGCTGGATAGAGTACCAGTTTCCGAAACTGGGGGTCGCAGGTTCGATTCCTGTCAGGCGCACCAAATAACAACTCAAAGCCACTCAATAAAAAGCCCTGCTATCAGATGATAGCAGGGCTTTTTATTGAGTGGGATGCCCAAATTAATGCGGTAGTATTGTCCAATAGTGGTCAATCACCAAGGCTAAAAATAGCAGCATTAAGTACAAAATAGAGTAATTGAATGTACTTTTTGCTAGTTCATCCGTATAGGTTTTATACAACTTGATGGCATAGCCCATAAAGATTGCATCCAGTATGAGTACGGAAACCAAATAGATGATGCCGCTCATGCGCATAGCAAAAGGAATCAATGTAACGGCAACTAGAATAATGGTGTAGAGCAAGATGTGTAATCTTGTATACATTTCACCATGCGTCACTGGCAACATTGGCAAACCTGACTTTGCATATTCTTCACGACGATAAAGCGCTAATGCCCAGAAGTGCGGTGGCGTCCAAGCAAAGATAATCAATACCAGTATCCATGCCTCTGCTGAAACCACACCTGTTACTGCAGCCCAACCTAATGCTGGCGGCATCGCGCCAGATAAGCCACCAATCACGATATTCAGTGGTGTTGCTGGCTTAAGAAAGATGGTATACACCACGGCATAACCAAGAAAAGTAGCAAAGGTGAGCCACATCGTGAGTGGATTCACAAAAAAGTACAAAATAAACAAACCAACTAGCGCGACGATGGTGGCGAAAATAAAGGTTTGTTTAGAGTTAATTTGTCCTGTGGGTAGCGGACGGCCTCTTGTTCGCGCCATTTTCGCATCGATTTTTTGCTCGACTAAATGATTGAACGCAGCCGCGGCACCTGATGCCATTGCAATACCGACAGTCGCCGCTAACAAGATGTTCCATTGCACCATGCCTGGCGTTGCCAAGAACATACCAATGATTGCCGTAAAGACAATCAGGGCGGTGACACGCGGCTTACATAAGGCAAAAAAACTACTAAAGTCTGTCTTTGTTCCAGATTGGTTTATTCCTGTTGTTGCACTCATTCAATAACCTTTTAATTATTTGGGTAAAAATCCCAACATACATATTGCGTTAATCTGTAATTTTGGAGTTTATCATAACAACGGTCATCAAGAGCAATGCTGCAACCAAGTTATGGGCGACTGCTAATACTGTTGGTAGGTATAACAATAAATTAGCGATGCCTAACCCGATTTGGACAACCAATAAAACCAACATCATAGTGGCAGGGCCACGTAACTGCACCTGTTTAAGTAGTGTTAAACCTAACAGTCCAACATAAAAAAATGTAATTAATGCCCCAACACGGTGGGTCCACTGAATCGCAACATATGCAGACAAGCTTAAGGGCTGGCCATCCAGGTTTTCACCCAACTCGCGGAACCAATGGAATGCATTAGCAAAATCCATATTAGGCACCCACTCGCCATGACAGGTTGGAAAATCGGTACAAGCTAATGCTGCATAGTTCGTACTGGTCCAACCACCTAAGAATATCTGTGCGATTAGAATAAGAAGTGCAAACCGTACAAAGTATCGTGTACTACCTGACAATAAGAACTTAGCTGATGATACGCCCCAATGTCGATGGGTTATCCATGTCAAAATCGCAAGTGTCGTCATCCCTCCCATTAAATGCATGGTAACGATGGCTGGCTTTAACAGCATGGTGACAGTCCACATGCCTAGCATGGCCTGGAAACCAACAATACCAATCAATGCAGTTGGCAACCATGGGCTTACGTTAATCGCCTTCCTTTCACGCCATGCTTGCACAAAAAGCGCCAACACAAACAAACCTAATATGCCCGCCAAATAGCGGTGTATCATTTCTTTCCATGCTTTCGCATTCTCAACTGGCACGTCTGGATAAGCAGTATGTGCATCTGCTAAGGCTTCAGCACTTTGTGGCACCGTTAACGTACCGTAACAGCCTGGCCAATCAGGACAGCCTAATCCAGCATCTGCAAGACGTACATAAGCACCTAGCACCACCACACATAATGTTAAAACCATTGCAATGTAAGCTATTCGTTTAAACATACTTACCCTCCCCAAGAATTTTTTAACAATCGCATAATATCGTGACGTAGCTCTTTTGGCTCTACATCTTTTGGGTAATGCATCATTAGATTATTCAGTGGGTCTACCAGATAAATACTGTCTTGTACTGCTACCTGCTCAAACGTCTGAACATACTGTTGCTGCTCTGCGTCTTTAGCAATTAATACAATCAACTGTGGGAACTTTTCTTGTAACTGATTAATCTGTTTAACATCAAATCCTTTTTTTAAAACGAGTATCCGCTGTACACGATCTTTTTCTTTATTTAATGACCGCTGCACCCTGTTTAACTTATCGACATTCTGCTCACAAGCTTCGTTACAGCCAGCTTCCGCCACCATAACGATGTTCCAAATTTTGCTCCATTGCTCTCCAGGAAATCTAACGCCTTTCGCATCATCCAATGCTGGAATTTCTAGTGCGACAACAGGAGTAATCAGGTTGCCAAAACTTTTGCCACTTGGCCTAATATCTAATAGATGTAAAGTGAGTGCTATTGTAAATGGCAACACAAATACGAGCACCAATAACAGAAACATCTTTTTACCTTTTAATGCTTTAACATCAGCAAGATTCTGATTACTCATTCTCTTTATTTCCTTTTTTCAATTGCTTTAAATTTAAGACGATATAGATAACAAAAAAAGTAAATGCAAAACCAAACCACTGATATGCATATCCCAAATGTAAGGTAATACGATTTTTCGGCACTGGCCACTCGCGTACAAACCCACCCACAGCATTACTTGGCGCCAAACGCACCATATAAGGCTTTACCTTAAAAGGCACTAATGATTGATAGCGCGGCATATTAATATGTTGCCATAATGATAGCCACGGAGCATTAGCACTATGTTCTACTTCTAAGGTAAATACTTTATCTAGTGGAAAAAATAAGTCTCCAACAAAAGTATACTCTCCTGTTGGGGTTTCATAAACAGGGGCCTCTCTGTTTAGGTTACCCTCAATCCACCCTCGGTTAACCATCACATACGCTTCCTCACCAACAACTTTTACAGGTGTAACAATTTGATAGCCAGCTTTAGTATTGTGTACGCGATTATCAAGTAAAATTTCATACTCAGGCATATAAGTGCCTTTAAATGTAACGCGTTTATAGCGCCACTGACTATTATCACTGATGCCAGAAGACAATTGAACAGGTGGTTTTTCTAATCCTTGGTCAATTTGACCTTGTGCCACGATACGTTCTTGCGCTTTATCATATTGCCAAAAACCCAAACGAATACATAACGTCATTACCAACAAGGTGGCAATCGTCATGAACAGCTTAGGTTTAAACAGGTATTTTCTCATCAATCATCACTTAATTTAGTTCAGCTCACGCATCATCATTGCAAACACTCAGTACAAATCGCATAATGGCATATTAACTGTTTGGAGATTCATCATGTTGTTCAAAATTATTGTCATTGGCATGTTACTGTTAATTGGTTATAGCTTATTTTCAGCCCTATATCACATGATGAAAGGTAATCAACATGATGCCAGAATGATTAAGTCTTTAACTTGGCGTGTTGGACTTTCAATCTTCTTATTTTCACTGTTAATGCTTGGCTTCTATACTGGCGTGATTGTTAGAACCTAAAGCTGTAAAACCTATAATCAATTAATTATTTTCAGCATCTTTGTCATCTGCCTTGTAAAAAGCATAGGATAACGTAACAGTATTAATACTTTTGGGCAAATCTGGACTAATGTAATAACGGATTGGCATATCTTTTACTTCACCTGGTTGCAATGTCTGGTTACTAAAACAAAAACACTCAATCTTCTTAAAATGTAATGCCGCCACTTCAGGGACAACACTCGGCACTGCAGTACCAACAATGGGTTTGTCCCCATCATTTCGCGCAGTATATGATGTGAGGGTGATTTCACCTGGGTGGACTTGCATGCTACTTTGGTTTGAATCAAAACTCCAGTCTAAACCCGGCATTGTTTGACCAGTAAATAAAATAGTCACTACTCGTGATTTATCTACCGTTATGCCTTTTGAAATATCAGTAGCCGTTATATCAGCTTTACCATTAATACCAATAGCCTTGCACACAACGTCGTATAGCGGCGCAAGTGCAAAGCCAAAGGCAAGACCTGCAGCAACAACAACCACCAACTTAATCGCTAAGCTTTTATTATTAGCTTTTATAATACTATTGGCAGACATTAGTGCGTACCTGCCCCAAAGTAAAACGATGTAATAAAGAAGGTGATGGCGAGAATGCCAATCGTCCAACCAACCAATTTATTATTTCGGTCACGTTTTTTTTCGTCTATCATTATTTATCCCTTTCCAATTTAATCTTACAACTTATGTTAATCCAGAGTATCACTTATAATAGACCTCTGATATGGCAGATACGTTCTCTACACGCTTCAATAAAAAATAGCGCCACCAGGAATTAACCTAGTGGCGCTATTTTATCTGATGCTAGCTTATAGCCAGTAAACAAATACAAACAAGAATAACCAAACCACGTCAACAAAGTGCCAGTACCATGCAACAGCTTCGAAACCAAAGTGATCTTTAGAACTAAAGTGGCCCTTCATCACCCTAAAAAGAATAATCAATAACATGATAGTACCCATTGTGACATGTAAACCATGGAAACCCGTTAACATATAAAATGTGGACCCGTAAATGCCTGAATCCATCGTAAATGCCGCTTCAGCATACTCATGCATTTGTAGGTATAGGAATATAGCACCTAAAGCAACGGTTAAACCTAATCCAATAATTGTCTGCTTACGATTGTCCTTCATTAAACCCCAGTGTGCGTAAGTTAATGTCGCACCAGAGATTAATAAAATCATTGTATTAATTGCTGGCAATCCCCATGGCCCCATGGACTCAAGTGCTTGCGTAGCAGCAGGCCCAGAACTTGGCCATGTGCCAGCAAAGTCCGGCCACACCAAGGTTGATTGACTAAGCCACTTTAATGCAATTGTACGAATATAGAGCAGTGCACCAAAAAAACCTGCAAAGAACATGACTTCTGAGAAAATGAACCAGCCCATGCCCCAACGGAAAGAGCTATCTACTTGCTTGTTATAAAAACCTGACACGCTTTCTTTAATTACCTCAGCGAACCAGCCAAATAATAAATAAGCAAAGATTAAGCCGCCTGCTATCAATGTATAAGTACCAGAGGCAATATTATTCAATTGCATGGCAAAACCACCCGCCATTAAGAATAATGATATTGAAGCTATTAACGGCCATAGCGATGGTGCTGGCAGGTAATAGTTATTTGTATTCTGACTCATTTTATCTTCCTATTTCTATATCAATTTATCTCTAACCGTTAGTTTTACTTAACTGTAGGAGGTGTTTCGAATGTATGGAATGGCGCTGGAGATGGTACTGTCCACTCAAGACCCTCTACTGTCTCCCATGGGTTATCACCTGCTAGCTTGCCACCACGAATTGTTTTCACAACAATGTACAAGAACAACAATTGACTTACTCCCAATGCAAATGCGCCGATTGATGAAATCATATTGAACTCAGCAAATTGCAACGCGTAATCTGGAATACGACGTGGCATACCTGCTAGCCCTGTAAAGTGCATTGGGAAGAAAGTAATGTTAAATGCAATCGTTGTTAACCAAAAGTGTGTTTTACCTAATGACTCGTCATACATGAAGCCTGTCCACTTAGGTATCCAGTAATACACTGCCCCCATAATCGCCATAGCAGCACCTGAGAACAATACATAGTGGAAGTGAGCAACGACATAATAGGTATCTTGCAACTGAATGTCGACTGGCACTATCGCCAACACTAACCCACTGAAACCACCAATGGTAAATAACAATACAACAGCAACTGAGAACAACATTGGCGTTTCAAAAGTCAATGACCCTTTCCACATCGTGGCAATCCAGTTAAACACTTTGACACCTGTAGGAACGGAAATCAACATGGTGCTGTACATAAAGAACAACTGGCCAGCAACAGGCATACCTGTTGTGAACATATGATGAGCCCACACAACGAATGATAGTAAAGCAATCGCTGATGTCGCATATACCATAGACGCATAACCAAATAATGGCTTACGAGCGAATGTTGGGATAATGGTAGAAATCAAACCAAACGCAGGCAAAATCATAATATACACTTCTGGGTGACCAAAGAACCAGAATACATGTTGGAACAATACGGGATCACCACCACCAGCAGCATCAAAGAATGTAGTGCCGAAATGACGATCTGTTAATAACATTGTTAATGCACCTGCTAATACTGGCATTGAAGCAATAAGCAAGAATGCAGTAATTAACCATGTCCATACAAACAATGGCATTTTCATTAACGACATGCCAGGAGCACGCATATTTAAGATGGTTGTAATAATGTTAATAGAGCCAACAATGGAAGAAATCCCTAAGATATGTAAAGCAAGGATAGTCATATCAACACCCATCGATGGATTCTGTACAGATAAAGGAGGATACATTGTCCAACCACCAGCAACTGCACCACCTGGTACGAATATAGAAGCCATCAACAAGATGGCTGCTGGAATCATTAACCAGAAACTCATATTATTCAGTCTTGGGAAAGCTAGATCTGAAGTCCCAATCATCAGCGGAATCATCCAGTTAGCAAAACCAACGAAAGCGGGCATAATCGCACCGAAAATCATGATTAAACCATGCAATGTTGTTAGTTTATTAAAGTTCTCTGGCTCTATAAATTGCAAACCAGGCTGAAAAAGCTCAGCTCGAATGCCTAAGGCTAAAGCACCAGCAAAGAAGAACATAAACAGACTGAACCACAGGTACATCGTACCAATATCTTTATGGTTAGTTGATGCAACCCAGCGCATGACGCCAGTAGGATGCCCATGATCTTCATGATCATCGTGATGTGTTGCAGTTGTTGTACTCATCAGTTTCTCCTAAAAACTAAAGCTTATTTTAATAAAATTAAATTCGGTTTAAGGCTTATCGTGCAGCTTTTACTGCTGAAGGTTGAATAAAGTCGCCAGTGCTGTTACCTAAAGCATTACGTTCGTAAGCAATCACTGCGGCAATATCCGTATCATTCAACACATCTCTCCATGCTGGCATGATGTTTTTTCCATTTAAGATAATATCGAGATGTCCTTCAAGTGGGCCTGTTGCTACCGCACTGCCTGTCATCGCTGGGAATGCTGGAGGAATACCTGCACCTGTTGCGCCATGACAGACTGAGCAATTCTTGTTATAAACAGCTTCACCTTGAGCGACTAAATCAACTTTAGTCCACTCTTTATCAGCACCAGCATCTGCAGCGGCAGCCGCATCTTTTTGTGCAGATAACCAAGTATCATAATCAGCTTGCTCTTTCACTTCTACAACAATCGGCATGAAACCATGAGCTTTACCACATAGCTCAGCACACTGTCCGCGGTATGTACCTGTTTTATCAGCTCTAAACCATGTTTCTCTTACAAAGCCTGGAATTGCATCTTGTTTTACACCAAATGATGGTACCCACCATGCATGGATCACGTCAGATGCCGTTAATAAAATCTTAACTTTCTTACCAACAGGCACGACAAGAGGGTTATCTACTTCTAATAAATAGTTCTCGCCTTTTTCAGCTTTATTGTGCACCTGGTCTTGCGGTGTTGATAAAGTGCTGATGAACTTAACGTCTTGATCAAGGTAATCATAAGCCCACTTCCACTGAGAGCCTGTTACCTTGATGCTCATATCAGCAGCACTAGTATCTTTCATTGCAACAATTGTTTTTGTGGCTGGATACGCCATAGCCGCGAGAATAATCACTGGAATAATTGTCCAGACCACTTCTAGCAAATGATTCTCATGAAATTGAACGGCTTTATGTCCTACTGACTTACGATGTTTAAAGATTGAATAAAACATCAAGCCAAAAACGAGAATAAAAATACCAATACAAATCCATAAAATCAGCATATGTAAGCCATAGACCTGACCGGCTATGTCTGTTGCTGGTGCTCTTAAATTTAATGCATACGCTGCATAAGAATTGACGGCAAACATTGATAAAAATGCTGCGCCTAAAGAGAAAATTGTTCTCTTGATCATAACTGAATTCACTCCAAAAATTGTGAACAGCTTAATAATGACAAAGTAAATAACTCCCTCGTCAAATATACCGCTGCGTGATTTTACTGACAACTAACACGCCAACTACGGACTGCGTGTTTTATTATTGATAAAACTAATATGGATTTATATCGAAAAACTAAATCAGCTAAATCCAAAATTTTCATAATTTTAGCAAAACCATTTGTGCTTATCAAGAATAATGTAACAAATAGTTACATATTTTTGAATCCCTCTAACTAGACCACATAAGGGGCTGTGTGGTGCCGGGAGGGGGAATCGAACCCCCACGTTGTCACCAACGCGGGATTTTGAATCCCGTGCGTCTACCAATTCCGCCATCCCGGCTTATTCGGATTATACATTCCTGTATAATTGCAACTGCGCAATTATAGCAAGCTCTTTCTTAATTGCGAAACCATAATTTACCAAAACATCATTTTTTGAAACCTCAGATGCAAACTAAAGACTTCGACTTCCATTTACCAGACCACTTAATCGCACAGCACCCAGCGCCACAACGAAATGCTAGCCGCTTGTTACAGGTGAGCGCTCAGACAGGGCATTTAATCGATAGCCGCTTTTTAGATTTACCTAATACCTTATCTAAAGATGACTTGTTAATCTTCAATGATACACGTGTGATTAAAGCGCGTCTGTTTGGTCATAAAGCAACAGGTGGCGTTATTGAGGTTATGATAGAGCGTGTTTTAAACGATCACGAGGCTCACGCGCTGATACGCGCCTCTCGCTCACCTAAGATCGGTAGCACTGTCATATTAGACAATGCCGTTGAAGTTAAAATCATAGGCCGTGATGACGATTTGTTTCATCTTAAATTTCTATCTGAAACACCCGTATTAGACTTCCTTGAAACGCATGGCAACTTACCATTACCACCTTATATTACTCATGGCGCAGATAGCACCGATGAAACACGTTATCAAACCGTTTATGCCAAGCATGCAGGTGCTGTAGCAGCACCGACAGCTGGCTTACATTTTGATGAAGCGATGCTTGAACAGCTAAAACAACAAGGCATTCAAATCGCTTATATTACGCTGCATGTCGGCGCAGGGACGTTCCAACCAGTTAAGGTAGACAATGTCGCTGATCATAAAATGCATAGCGAGGTCTACCATGTTCCAGATGAAACCGTTGCACTGATTAAAAGCACGCGTGCAGCAGGCAGAAAAGTCACTGCGGTAGGAACGACAGTATTACGTGCATTAGAAAGTGCGGCACAATCTGGGCAGCTAACAGCAGGTAAGCAAGAGACGAGTATTTTTATTACACCAGGCTATACATTTAACGTAGTTGATCGGTTACTGACCAACTTTCACCTGCCCAAAAGTACACTACTCATGTTAGTGTCTGCCTTTGCTGGATTTGACAATATAAAGCATGCATATCAGTATGCCATCGAAAACGAGTATCGATTTTTTAGCTATGGCGATGCCATGTTGTTAGACAAGCAAGCTTAACGGTAGTTAGATTGAACAAACAGGCCAATAGTGTGACTAACCTCTACAATATGGTCTACGACATAACGATTTACAACACTACAATAATCAATGGAAGTTTAAAGATGATCCAATTAAACATACATCAACTTAGAGTAAAGGCTAGCGTTACATTTGCAGGCGCCTTATTTGCATCAACATTACAAGCGGCGGTTTTACCAGAAGCCAAATTGACAATAAAAATACCAATGGCAAAAACGCCGACATCACGTCCAATGACAGTCGCCTACCACCCTGCACTCATGCATTACTACGTAGCTGATGGTGGGTTAGCGCCAATGGGTAGTGAGTGGTCTGCTCCCATGTCCAAATCACAAGTACATGCATTTAATGACAAGGGGGAATACGTCAACTCAGCAGAGCCTGGTTATGACAACCGTTCAATTTATTACAATGCCAATACAAGCAATATAGAAACCATTACCTACAATATATCCAGTGAATTTGGCTTTGCTCCCAATACAGGGATGTACGCATTAGAGATGTCTAAAACTGGCAAAATTAAAGACTCATCCAAAGAAATCATGCAGTTTCACTCCGCCTTTGGAGATGCGTTCACCATGCCCACTTATGATGCAGAAAATGACCGTTATTTTGCTAAACAAAAGCGGAGTAATATAGTGCGCATTGTGACCCAGAAAGATGAAACCCCCATTGGAGAGATTGCTTTAGACATCGCAGCAGCTGGCGCAAAGTTTGATGATATTAGTGATAATTTTGTGGCATATACTGGGTCTAAAGGTGAAGAATTAGCATTGCTAGATTTAGACCACAAAGCATTTTTAGTGTTTGATTTAACAGGGAAGTTTATCGCTAAGAGCGCCATCCCTAAAGGGATTAAATTGCGTGCAAAAAACTATTACAACGGCCTAGGCTACACGAATAATATGTTTTTCTTATACAACGAAGAAGGAAGTGAATTTGGTACTTACCACGGTTATCAAATTATTAAATAACAGCTTTCAATAGACCATAAAAAGCCGCGCTATTGCGCGGCAATTTACTTCATGAAGAATTACTTACCTAACATACCAGCAAGCTTGCCTGAAGCCATACCAAACAAAGCACCAATCACTGTTGAAATAATCACCAACAATACTGGGTTTGATAAATCTGCTGCCATAGCGTTACCAGCAGTACCTGCTGTCAATGCCAAGCCTGCCGCTGCAGCATAACCATATACATTTGCTGGCACAACTGAAAGTAGGCTGACACTTGACGCTGCAACTAATGGAAATACAGTGGCTGCAATAATAATAGGCGCTGCTAATACTCCTAAGCCAGATAATGCTCCACCACTAACCAAAGCCAATGCAACTCCAGCCATTACTGCACCATAAGCCATTCCAGCGATTGTTTTTTGCAACGCTGCATCATCACCACCTGTATGGAAATAACACCCCCAAGCAATAAAACCAACCCAAACTAAAGCTATTCCTGCTAATGGGTTTAATGCTAAAAATGCCCATACACCACCTAGTATTGCAATACTTACTGCTAATGCGATTAACTTTGACATACTTAAATCTCCCTGATTAATTACTTCTTAATAAAAAATAATATTACGAGACAACTGTCGATTGATTCTGTTGTCTTATAAAGTAAATTAATTCAAATCAAATCGACAAGGTATGGTATGCCTATTTTGGTGCAATGTGCAACTTTTTTATTATTAATGCGCTTAACGTTGCGGCTTTAATACCACAATGCTATCGACTAACTATTGACCGCTAAATTTAGAATTTTTCTTTTAATTCTAATACTTACGATGCTTTTAAATGACTATATTTGGGTATTTAGACTTACCTAAACTACCGTCATATCGACCCAATGCTCGGAACAGATTTCCGTACTCAATGTCCAAATGATGCCCTAAAATAGTGCACCCATATCGTAAATTCAGGCGCAAATCGAACAAATTATGGTCAGGATTTCCAGTCGTTTTGGCCCAAAATGGCATCACCTGGATATAGCCACGTGCCCCGACGCGAGACACAGCATATTTGTTAAATGCGCCCTCCACCTGTATCAAACTTAAGACTAATTGAGGGTCTAAGCCCGCACGAGTGGCTTCATACTGAACAGATATGAGAAAGTCTTCACGATCAGATTTGTCAGGTATCTGTTTTTGTAAACGTTGCGACATTTCCGCCAACCAAGCCTGCCCTTCTTCTGGATTAGCAAACACCAGCCTAAGCGCAGGCGCATCACTCACTGATTTCTGCATGACCACTTTAACACTATTAGAAAGAGCCTCCTCCCTTTGCCCACCCGCATAAAGCTGTGTAACCAATAGCAATAAGCTAACAAAAAGGAATGGCTTAACTAGAAATTGGCTCAATTTAGCTGTGTCAAAATATGTTGTTTAATCTCAGACAAACTAACGTTCTGCGCGTCTGTTTGTTGGCGTGACTTATATTCAACCGCCTCATCAGCCAAACCACGCTCACCAATCACAATGCGATGTGGAGTACCCATTAAATCACTCTCGGCAAACATCACGCCTGGGCGCTCACTACGATCATCTAAAAGCACATCAACGCCCTCTTGCAGCAAGTCTTGATAAAGCGCATTAGCCGCTTCTTTAACAACATCGCTCTTATGGAAGCCAATTGGGCAAATCACAACGGTAAATGGCGCCATACTGAGTGGGAAAACAATACCTTTTTCATCCCTGCATTGCTCAATCGCCGCACCAACAATACGTGATACGCCAATACCATAACAACCCATTTCCATGAATTGGCTTTTACCGTTTTCATCCAAATACGTTGCATCCATGGCCTCTGAGTACTTAGACCCCAACTGGAAAATATGACCGACTTCAATACCGCGACACAAAGCAAGTGTACCTTTTCCGTCCGGGCTCGCATCACCTTCAACCACATCACGAATATCCGCCACAGCACTTGGCTCAGGCAAGTCTCGGCCAAAGTTAACACCACTTAAATGGAATTTAGGCTTATTTGCACCGCACACAAAATCACTCATCAGCGCGACTGTTTTATCAGCCACGACTCTCACATTGCCAGCAACACCAACTGGGCCAATAAAGCCAGGTGGGCAATTATTCAGATGCTCACGGATTTCAGCTTCTACAGCGAATCTAAAATCGCTACAACCATCTACTTTTGTGAGCTTCAGTTCATTCAGGTGATGATCGCCACGTAGCAAAGCCAAACAGAAAGACTCATTACCCTCATCATCTTTCAGCATCAAAGCAATCGCTTTAACCGTGCGCTCAACACTCATGTCTAATAACTTAGCTACATCTTCACAAGCGGTTTGCTTGGGTGTATCAACATCTCGCATGGTTTCCGTTGCTTCAGCGCGCGTACCGCTGACAACCGTTTCAGCCATTTCTACGTTGGCCGCATAATCAGAGGCATCACAATACGCCAAGCCATCTTCACCGCTGTCTGCCAGCACATGAAACTCTTGCGAGCCATCACCACCAATGGCACCAGAGTCTGCTTTTACTGCGCGGAACTTCAAGCCTAATCTGGTGAAAATATTGGTATAAGCTTGATGCATCTGTTGATACGTATCTTCCAAACTCTCATGATTGGTATGGAAAGAGTAAGCATCTTTCATCAAGAATTCACGTGCGCGCATTACACCAAAACGTGGGCGAATTTCATCACGGAATTTAGTTTGTACTTGGTAAAAAGTAAGCGGCAGCTGTTTATAGCTATTAATTTCTTTACGCGCGATATCCGTAATCACTTCTTCATGCGTAGGGCCGAAACAAAACTCACGTTCATGTCTATCTTGAATCTTCAACATCTGCGGACCAAACACAGCCCAACGGCCTGTTTCTTCCCATAACTCTCTTGGCTGCACTGCTGGCATTAACAATTCCAGCGCACCAGCTTTATTCATTTCTTCGCGCACAATCGCTTCAACTTTTCTCAGCACACGCAAACCCAACGGCATCCAGCTATATAAGCCGCTACCGAGTTTTTTAATTAAACCAGCACGCACCATCAACTGATGACTCATCAGCTCCGCATCGCTTGGTGCTTCTTTTTGGGTGGAGATAAAAAATTGTGAGCTGCGCATAATCTTGCCAATCATTGAATAAGGTGGGATTTTAGCGCGAAATGCGGTTTAAGTCAGCTAATAGCTGGTGCTAAGTTGATGATCAATCACCCTCTCTTGGCTTGCCGATAGGACTATCTTCAGGCTGATAATCAGCTTTCCATACTTTAAACGGCACAATCATTGCAGCATGTCCGTTATCGTAAAATCAACTATCTACGGCAAATCGTTCTCCCGTGACTATTTCTCGCATCACTGCAGTCGTATGTGGCCATACCCGTAAAGAAAAAATTACGGGTACGCATACCTTCGATTACATGCAATGTTAAATAACCCGCCTGCTTTAATAAGCGGAGATAACCAGTTGTATTAATGGCTT
>TARA_B110000208_G_scaffold25292_1_pt1 | contig 21765 bp, 20 predicted proteins | sample TARA_B110000208 | Tara Oceans TARA_B110000208 (sample SAMEA4397426) | marine metagenome | biome: Polar Biome; feature: [SRF] surface water layer (ENVO:00010504); material: water (ENVO:00002006), including particulate matter (ENVO:01000060) such as... | depth 5 m
TAACAAAGAGATTTACCACCTCCTGTTGGCATAATCACAAAGGTATTATCACCATTTATAATACTCGTGATTACTTTTTCTTGTAATCCTTTAAATTTATTAAATCCGAAAAACTTTTTCAGAGGACTGTGTAAATCCATGGGGGGCGTTTATGTGTGTAATTAATGCTAAAATTAAAACTTTTTTAAGAATGCAAATGCATTTATTTCAGTGCTATACTTATTTGTAGTAATTTTGCTACTAATAATAATTTAAAGATATAACTTTTTTTATTATGATAAAACCATAAAGCTTGAAAAATAACAATTCAATAATTGATACAGCAAAAGAAACGATTCTAATTGAAAGCAATGCGATTGCAAATCTTACAAACTTATTGGATGACAACTTTACAAATGCCATTACCTTTATGCTTGCATCCAAAGGTCGGGTCATTGTAACGGGTATTGGTAAAAGTGCCAACATTGCAAATAAAATTGTAGCCACTTTAAATTCGACAGGAACCCCTGCTATTTTTATGCATGCCGCAGATGCAATCCATGGAGATTTAGGAAATGTTCAAAAAGACGATGTTGTTATTTGTATTTCGAAAAGCGGAAATACTCCTGAAATAAAAGTATTAGTTCCATTGATTAAAAATTATGGCAATAAAATTGTGGCAATCACAGGAAATATCGATTCCTTTTTAGGTAAAAATGCAGATTTCCCTTTAAATACCTTTGTAGAAAAGGAAGCTTGCCCAAATAACCTAGCACCAACAACAAGTACAACGGCACAACTCGTTATGGGCGATGCCATTGCTGTTTGTTTGTTGAAATTGAATAATTTTAGCAGCAAAGATTTTGCAAAATACCACCCTGGTGGCGCATTGGGAAAACAATTGTATCTAAGAGTATCCGATTTGATTAAAAACAATCAAGTTCCAACAGTTTTAGAAAACGATAGTATTGCAAAAGTAATTGTAGAGATTTCCGAAAAAAGATTAGGAGTTACTGCTGTACTAAATGCACAGAACGCAATCGTTGGAATTATTACTGACGGAGATATTAGAAGGATGTTAAGCAAATCGACAAAAATTGATGACTTTACCGCGAAAGATATAATGGGTAAAAATCCAAAAACAATTCTTGATAGCGCAATGGCTGTTGAAGCTTTAGAAAGATTAGAAAACAATAATATTACACAAATTTTAGTCACAGATACTGCAAATAAATACATAGGTGTTGTACATTTACACGATTTAATAAAAGAAGGTATTTTATAATGACGCAGCAAAAGGACATGTCGTTTTTATCGCATTTAGAAGAGCTAAGGTGGCACTTAGTTAGAGGTGCCGTTGCAATATTCATATTAGCAATCGGTTTCTTTACTTTTGCCGAAGAGGTCTACAATAATTTTTTATTAGCACACATTCAACCAGACTTTATAACCTATCGCCTCTTTTGCGATTTTTTTACTTTTTTTGGTTTTGATAGCGATTTTTGCGCTATTAATTTTGCAGACAAAAAACTACAAAGTATCAAAGTAACTTCTCAGTTAATGAATTCTCTTTGGACTTCTTTTATTTTAGGAATTATTGTTGCTTTTCCTTATATATTATGGGAATTCTGGAGATTCATTTCACCTGGTTTGCATAAGAATGAGAGACGCCAATCTAGAGGATTTATTTCTATTGCTTCCCTCCTGTTCTTTTTGGGAGTTGCGTTTAGCTTTTATGTAATTGCCCCAATTTCAATTAATTTCCTTTATAATTATCAAATTACAGACGCTATTCAAAATAATTTCACCTTAGAATCTCATATTGGTTTAGTTACCAATATGATTCTTGGTGTTTCTATGCTTTTTGAACTTCCCGTAATCATCTATTTTTTAGCTAAAATAGGAATAGTAACTCCTGCTTTTTTAAAGAAATACAGAAAACACGCGCTTGTTTTTGTACTTATAATAGCAGCAATTATAACCCCCCCAGACGTCGCGAGTCAAATAATTGTATCAATCCCAGTTTTAATTTTATATGAAATTAGTATAAAAGTAGCTGCGATTGTCATCAAAAGACAACAAAAAAATGCCAAATAAAGTTCAAGAGTTCAATGATTATCGTCAGAAAATGACCGATAAAATACTAGGTGATGATAATAAAGTTATTAAAAGAATCTTTAATTTAGACACCAATACCTTCAAAGAAGGTCACCTACCCACCAAAACAAAAGAATTACTAGGCTTAGTTGCTTCTACTGTTTTAAGATGTGATGATTGTGTAAAATATCACTTAGAAGCAGCCATGAAAAACGGTGTCAGTAAAGAAGAAATGATGGAAACAATGTCGATTGCCACTTTAGTTGGGGGCACCATTGTAATTCCACATTTAAGACGCGCAGTAGAATATTGGGAACTTCTTGAAGAAAATACTTTATAATTACTTTAAGACTTCCTACAACCAGTTTTACTATATTTGATATATGATTTTAAAAGCCAATAATATCCAAAAAATTTACGGAAGTAGAAAAGTAGTACAAGGTATTTCTTTGGAGGTAAAACAAGGAGAAATCATTGGACTTTTAGGGCCAAATGGCGCCGGGAAAACAACATCTTTTTATATGATTGTTGGAATGGTAAAGCCAAATTTAGGTCAGATATTTTTGAATGATGAAGAAATCACCAATGACGCCATGTACCAAAGGGCGCAAAAAGGGATTGGCTATTTGGCACAAGAAGCCTCTATTTTCAGAAAATTGTCGGTAGAAGAAAATATTATGGCTGTTTTACAATTTACGGGCTTGTCTAAAAAAGCGCAAAAAGACAAACTTGAGTCTCTAATTGAAGAGTTTAACATTGGTCATGTTCGTAAAAATCGTGGAGATTTATTGTCTGGTGGTGAAAGACGAAGAACAGAAATTGCACGGTGCTTAGCCTCAGATCCTAAATTTATTTTATTAGATGAACCTTTTGCAGGGGTAGATCCTATTGCTGTTGAAGATATTCAAAGTATTGTTGCGCAACTAAAAAACAAGAACATTGGTATTCTAATTACCGATCATGATGTACAAGCTACTTTAGCAATTACCGACAGAACCTATTTAATGTACAATGGAAGCATTTTAAAAGAAGGAACTCCAGAAGAGTTAGCTGCAGACGAAATGGTTCGTAAAGTATATCTTGGAAACGATTTTGAACTTAAAAAGAAGAAGTTTATTTAGTTTTAAAAGTACCATAGTCTTAAATAATTTCGAAGTGATCTTTTAAAAGAACATACTCCCCCACTCGTTAATAACAACTTCTAGATTCTTTTTTTTTTAGAAATCACATGCTATTATCTTTCATAATTTTTCCTTTTCACTTTTACTCTTGTAAATAGTGCCTCTCTATTCAATGATATTAAAAGTGATATAACCCATTGGGGCAACTGGTATTTGTATTTACCTATATGTAATTTACTTACTCAAAAATAACCTCTTGTCATTTTAAAAAGAAAAAATATTAATCTGTTCAATTTTAGAATGACCACCATACAAAACCTACTATTGGTTTAAATAGATAAGTTATTATTAAAACAATCAATCCATCGAACTGAGAATTAGCTACTCCCCCGATCATTCAAATTTATCTGAACAAATAAAACTTCTATTTATAATATCTAATTATCTGTTTTATATAATAAAATACAGGGACTTCTCATTTTACATATTCTTTTAAAATAGCAAGTAACCTTGTTATAAAATTTACCCACACTAAATATAAGTTAATTATTTTAACTAAAAATTAACAAAACTTCTATAATAACAAAGAAATTGAACTCGTTAAAATTAAAAGATAAATTTCTTTAACATACGTTAAATATGCAACATATTAATTTTAAAACAAAAAAAATGGCAAAGAAACCTGTAAAATCAAATTTATTCAGATTTGTAACCCTTAGAAATCCTCAATTAATTGAATAAACCCTCAATTTTTATTTAGCATAACCTATTTATTAAATACTAGTTACCAGTTTATTATTTACCAGTTTATTATAAAACTGTTTTAAGTAAAAAAAAGAACATGAACCATTAAATTTTTAATATTATGAATGAAAACAATAATAGGCAAACCTTATTTAGGTTTGTAAGTTTAAGGAATCCAAATTTAGCAGACACAAAAAGCACAAACCTCAAATTTATCCATAGAGATGAGGTTCTAAAAGGTGTTTTTGATGGAGTTGCCCTAACGGGTTCTCTAACAAAATATCAAGTCTTATTACAAGAAGCTAGAAAATTTCAAGCTACAGCTATAAAAACGGCAGAAGAGCTAGAAAAAGGTCATTTTGGTAGTTTAATAGCTATAGGGAAATCTATTTCAAGTCAAACAACACTATCATCTAAAGAACTAGCGCTATGTAAAAGTGAATATACAAAACATAAGGGCGATGTAAGTGTTAATACTATTTGGGATAATTTTATTTACCAATATCTTACACAAAAAGATTTTTATGTTAAAGAAACTATAGCCCATATTTTAAAAGCATTACATATAGGTTATGCACAAACCTTAGAATCTAATGATGAGCTTAAACAAGCTCATGGAGATAGTTTTATAAAAACAGCATTAAACGCAACAATAGTTATTCCTTATTCAGTCTTAGAAAAAGTAACTACTTCTTCATCAAAGAGATTAGCAGAAAACAGTAAAGAGTTATCAGATAAAGAAACAAGTCTATTAATTTTAGACATAGAAAACCATGAGAAAGAGCAAAATGCTTCAGCAGAGAATGAAAATCTTAAGCAACTAAAACCTGAAATTGAAAGTATAAAAAAGAAATACTGGGTTAACTATGAGAAAGCACTTAAAAGTGCACGAGATACTTACGAAAAAGAACATGGAGACATCATTCAAGCTTATAAAAATCAGTTAGGTATTATTAATGAACTAGAAGAATCTAAAGCTTCTGAGGAAGAAATAAAAAATGCATACGAGATTTTAAAAACTTATGAATACCCAAATTTTGAATTTTCTTATAAAGATGAACTTAATTGGGATGATATTCAAAAACAGTTAAGTGAAGATTCTTTAGCTTATTTTTTAGAAAAATTTGCAGAAGCAAAACAAATTAAAGAAACAGAAACTGATCTTAAAAAAGCTGAAATAAAGATAGCTGACAATAATATATTAACAATAGATGCAAATCCGTTTACATTTTCACATACTAGTATTGACGAGATTATTACTGATATTGATGACCAAATTAGTTCAAATACTAGCACTATTTTAACTCAAACTGAGCTTCCTCAAAATCAATATGCTAATGTAGGCGGTGTTATTGTTCCAATATCTACCACCACAAATACACAAACATCACACCTTTCTTATGTGTTACAAGCCAAAAGAACTAGTTTTTTCTTCTACAACTTAGGGTATGTTACGTTTCAAATACATGTAGAAAATTCATCATGGTCTGTAAGCAATGCCATTGTTACTGCAATAACTAGTACTAGTACTTATACCGAAAATATAGGCAATGTACCTGTATTTAATAACAAGATTAGTTTTCCTTCATTTTTAAGAAACAAAACACTTGCTATAAGTAAATTAAGCATTCAAATTTTCTTTTTTAATGGAAGAGAAGCTACACTGCAATTAACTAAGGTTTCAAGTAATACGCCATATACCGGAATTCTTATATTAAAACCAATTGTAGTAATTGATGACCCTATTGATGATAATCCTAATGAACCTACTACTACAGGAGAGCATTTTGGCTTAAAACGATTAGGAGTTGCAGAATACATGAAAGTAACGCAAAGTGTGCATGCTTATGTACCAGGAGAAGTCTCTAATATAGAAAATGTAATGGCCAGTGAGTTAAGACATAAATCTATTAGCGAGTTAACTCGTAAAGAGGATACCACAACAAGTAGTAAATCTCAAGAGATAGAAAAAGTATCAGACACTACTAAGGTAAACCGTGCGGAAATGCAAACCGAAGTTGCAAAAGAATTAGATAAGCAACGAAGTTTTAATGCACATACCAACTTTAGTAAAAATGGTATATGGAAAATAGATGTAGGTACTGCTTTTGCTAGTACCAATGCACAGCATATAAGTAATAGGCAAGCTGTAACTAAATCACAGGAAGTTACAGAAAGAGCTATGGAGAGCGTACAATCTAAGATTTCTGAAGAAAGAATAAATAAAATTATTCAAGAAGTATCTCTAACCAATGTGCATGAATATGACAATAGAGGTACTGGAGATACCACACCAAAACACATTACAGGAGTCTATAGATGGGTAGACAAAAAAATGAAAAACCAAATTTATAACTATGGTAAAAGAACCATGTTTGAATTTATGATTCCTGTCAACAACCTTCAATACCTATTAAAAAATGTTTACCAATAAAGCTTCTTATCGATTTAAACGGGTTCTTTTTCCCCATAGTTATTGATCAATGAAAGTAATACATAGAAAAGAATTATCACTGGAACTGCAATGTAATTCAGCGTAAGCAGCATTGCCAAAGAAGTAATTAAAAATAAGTATTTCATTACATTATTCTTGAAATTATAATTCTTAAATTTCAACGAAAACAAAGGCAATTCTGCATTCATTAAATACGTTAAAAAAAGGGTTATTGTAATTAAAATATACTTATTTGAAATTATGTTCTGTACAAATTCAATGGTTGTGTATTCTTGAATTAACGGCAAAGAGATGATAAATAAACTCATTGCAGGCGTTGGTAAACCGATAAAAGAATCTGACTGTCTTGTGTCTATATTAAACTTTGCCAATCGATAACAAGCGCCTAAAGTTAATAGTAAGCCTAAAAACTTTAGAAAGCCCGGATCAATAGCAATCAATTCCCAAATAGTATCGTCATTAATGGTGGTCTTAGTTTCTAACACTTTAGAGGTGTTTAGCAATTGATACATAATGATTCCAGGGACAACGCCGCTAGTTACCATATCTGCCAAAGAATCTAACTGCTTACCTAATTCTCCTGATACGTCTAACAAACGCGCCGCAAATCCGTCAAAAAAGTCAAGAACAATTCCAATAACAACAAAAAGAGCTACTCCCTGAAAGTTTCCTTGTACTGCAAAAATGGTCGCAATCGTTCCACAAAAGAGGTTACCTAACGTTATTAAATTTGGAATGTGTTTTTTCATATAAAGAATCGTATAATTAAATGCTAAAATAGGAAATCTATTTTGGCTGTTTTCACAATTGTGTTTTTTTTGTCATATTTGTAAGAGATTGCTATTATTCAAAAAAAAGTTATGCCACTACTAAATTCAACCTTCTTCCCTACACTACCGTTTCGAAATTCGCACTTTAATACTATTTATCGTGCTTTATTTATGAAAGAAAATGTTACTTATTCTCGAAAAAGAATTACCACTTGGGATCAAGATTTTATTGACTTAGACTTTTCTTTAGCAGGATCTAAAACCTTAGTAATCTTGATTCACGGACTAGAAGGAAGTTCACAATCGAAGTATATGCTAGCCGCCACAACTGAGTTTAACAATGAAGGTATAGATATTGTTGCTTTTAATCTCCGGAGCTGTTCTGGTGAAGATAATTTACTTTTGCCATCCTATCACTCGGGTAAAACCGACGATGTACATTTTATTGTGAATCATATCATAGAAAACTATTCTTATGAGAATATTGTACTCGCGGGCTATAGCTTAGGTGGAAATTTAACTTTAAAGTATATGGGTGAATTTGCAAAAACACATTCTCCTAAAATAAAGTGTGCTATTGCTATATCTGTGCCTATAGATTTGGCGTCTTCTGGTGTTGCTATGAGCACTTTAAAGAACAAAGTTTACATGGAATCCTTCTTAAAAACATTGCGTTTAAAAATTGTAGAGAAAGCCCATAAGTTTCCAGAATTTAATTTAAATAAAGACCTCCTTTTTAAAGCTAAAACATTTAAAGAATTTGACGCAATATACACTGCACCTGTTTTCGGCTTTTCGGGACCCGAAGATTACTGGAAAAAAGCAAGTTCAAAGCCCTATTTATCATCAATTGAGACCCCAACATTATTAATCACTTCCGAAGATGATCCTTTTTTAAGTGAAGCCTGTTATCCTGTAAAAGAAGCAAAAGCCTCTAAAAACTTTTATTTAGAAGTCACAAAATATGGAGGTCATGTCGGTTTTATTTCTTCCTTCTCTATGTATCAAAATAGGTGGTTAGAAAATAGAATGATCAATTTCATCAAACAGAATCTTTAATTAACACAATATCTGTGTAAAAGAACTGTTATTTCATATATAAATTTAGATATTTGTTATCCATAAACAAAACCATTTGAAACGTAAAATCCTTTTTCTTTTATTGGTCTTTCCATTGTTAAACAATGCACAAGCGTTTCGAAATTATTCCAATGAATTTTTAAATATTGGCGTAGATGCCGCTGCTCTAGGAATGAGTAAAGCGGTAGTTGCCACAAGCAATAATGTAAATTCAATTTATTGGAATCCAGCCGGTTTGGTTGGTATCGATGATTATCAAGGCTCCATAATGCACGCATCCTATTTTGCAGGAATTGCAAATTATAATTATGCTGCTTTTGCAATGCCCATAGATAAAGAAAGTGCCATGGCTTTTTCAATCATCCGCTTTGGAGTGGATGATATTTTAAATACTACAGAATTAATTGATAGTCAAGGAAATATCGATTTTAATAATATCAGTTTGTTTTCTGCAGCAGATTATGCTTTTAATATGGCGTATGCTCGAAATCTTATTTTTAAAGATTTGAAATTTGGAATAAACGCAAAAGTTGTTCGAAGAATTATTGGCGATTTTGCTTCTTCTTGGGGTTTTGGATTTGACGCAGGAATACAATTTGAAAGAAATGATTGGTATGTAGGGTTAATGGTAAGAGATGTAACCACTACTTTTAACAGTTGGAGTATCAATCAGGAAGAATTTGATAAAATTAAAAATGCAATTCCTGGTCAAAACCAAGAACTGCCAGAAATAACAGAAATTACAAAGCCAAAAATTCAGTTTGGTGTTGCCAAGCGTTTTGAAATTGGTCGTTTATTTCATTTAATTTCTGAAGTAGACTTAAATATGCGTTTGGCAAAAACAAATGATCTGTTTTCTTCCGATATTGTAAGTATAGACCCTGCTATTGGTTTACAATTGGGCTTTGAAGAATTGGTGTATCTAAGAGTCGGAGTTGGTAATTTTCAATACATCACAGAATCTAATGATCCTAAATCTTTATCTCTACAACCAAATTTTGGTGTTGGCTTTCATTATAACGGTTTAAAAGTTGACTATGCATTAACAAACATTGGAAGCGTTGGAAACGCTTTATATTCAAATGTGTTCTCTATTACTTTTGATTATCGTTTTTTTAGACCTTAAATTTTTATGAAAAAAAAATACATTTTCCTACTTTACTTCCTCTCTTTTTTTAATTTTTCGAAAGCACAAGTGCAACTTTCTGTCTATTCAGAAGTAAGTATTGTAACTGCTGATGCTGGAAGTGAACTTTTTGAAGCTTTTGGGCATTCGGCAATCCGAATTAAAGATCCTGTTTTGCAATTGGATGTGATTTATAATTACGGAATGTTTGATTTTAATGCGCCAAACTTTTACACCAATTTTGTAAAGGGAAAACTAAATTACCAACTAGGAAGACAACGTTTTGATCGCTTTATAAACAGTTATAATTATCAAAAAAGAAATGTTCAACAACAAGTATTAAATTTAAGTCAGCAAGAAAAACAGGCATTCTTTCTTTATTTAGAAAACAACGCTACTCCACAAAACCGTGATTATTTGTATGATCCGTATTATAATAATTGTGCCACAAAATTAAGAGACATCACTGCTGCCGTCTTGGGCGATCGAGTAATCTTTACTGCAATTCACCAACCAAAAAAAAATTACAGCTTAAGAGGTTTAATGAGACAAGAGATCCAATGGAACACTTGGGGTAGTTTTGGAATTAACTTGGCCTTAGGTAATAAATTAGATGCAATAGCAACAGAAGCTCAGTATATGTATTTGCCCGATTATGTTTTTCAAAAGTTTAAAGTAGCTATGCGTATCCAAAATGGGAAAACAATACACTTGGTTAAAAGAGAAGATGTGCTTCTAAAACATAAAGAACAAATCTATAAACCGCAACTTATAAGCCCATTATTTGTTTTTATACTACTTTCACTATTAGGTTTTTTAATCACTTATAAAGATTATACCAAAACGAAAAGAACAAAATGGTTTGATTTTTTAATGCTCTTTTCCACAGGTTTAATTGGTCTTATCATACTGTTTCTATGGTTTTTTACAAATCATTCAACAACCCCCAACAATTTCAATATTTTATGGGCATTTGCTCCTAACCTATTCGTTGCCTTTTTCCTTTTAAAAAGTAAACCTCCAAAGTGGTTGCATGTTTATTTTAAACTCCTCGCAGGCCTACTTGTTCTTATGCTTGTTCTATGGGGTATTGGCTTGCAATCATTTCCATTTGCAATCATTCCATTTATAGTATACTTGTTTAGTAGATATTTATATTTACATAAACTATTAAAAAAAGAGAAATAATACACGAATAAAAATTAGGGAGCATCAAGTAGTATCCTATTATTTTTATATTAAAAAAATATCAAAATGAAAAAACAACTTATAGAATGCGTTCCAAACATTAGTGAAGGTAGCGATTTGAAGAAAATTAATGCGATTGCAAACATTGTAACAACTGTTGAAGGTGTAAAATTATTAGATGTAGACACTGGTAAAGCAACCAATAGAACAGTGATTACTTTTGTTGGAGAGCCAAAAGAGGTGATTGAAGCTGCTTTTCTATTGATAAAAAAAGCTGCTGAACTGATTGATATGAGCAGGCAAACCGGTGAACACCCAAGATTTGGTGCTACTGATGTTTGTCCTTTAGTTCCTATTGCAAACATTTCTATGGAGGAAACAACTACCTATGCTCATATGTTGGGTAAGCGAGTTGGCGAAGAATTAGGAATTTCAGGATATTTTTATGAAAATGCTGCTACTTCGGAAGAGCGAAGAAATTTAGCAACCGTTCGAGCAGGAGAATATGAGGGTTTGAAAGATAAATTTTCAAAACCAAATTGGAAACCCGACTTCGGCCCTTCAACCTACAATGATCAAGTTCAAAAATCTGGTGTAACTGCTATTTCAGCAAGAGATTTTTTAATTGCATACAATGTAAACTTAAATTCAACATCTTCCAGAAGAGCCAATGCGATTGCTTTTGATATTCGAGAAAACGGACGTACAAAATTGGTGAATGGTAAAAAAGTATTGGACAAAAATGGAATTCCAGAAAGAATACCAGGAAAGCTAAAAGCAGTTAAAGGAATTGGGTGGTTTATTGAAGAATATGGCGTAGCACAAATATCTTATAACTTAACAAATATTAGTATTACCTCTATGCATGAGGCTTTTCATGAAACAACCTTATCTGCTACCAATCGTGGATTGCGTGTTACTGGGTCAGAATTGGTGGGTTTAGTTCCCTTACAAGCAATGTTAGATGCAGCCGATTTTTACTTAAAAATGCAACAACGTTCGTTAGGGATTTCTGAAAAAGAAAAAGTAAAAATAGCAATTAAGTCTTTAGGCTTGGATGATTTAAAACCATTCAATCCACAAGAAAGAATTATAGAATATGTTATGAATACCGATCTTACTAAAAAACTAATCGATTTCACAGTTGCCGATTTTGCGGAAGAAACCGCTTCTGAATCAATGGCACCAGGAGGTGGTAGTATTGCTGCCTATGTTGGTGTTTTAGGCGTTTCATTAGGCACTATGGTAGCCAATCTTTCTGCCCACAAAGCAGGATGGGATACACAATGGGAATCTTTTTCAAATTGGGCCGTAAAAGGTCAAAAATACAAAAACGACTTGTTGTTTTTAGTAGATGAAGATACCAATGCTTTTAATAAAATTATCGACGGTTTTCGATTACCAAAAACAAATCCTGAGGAAATTGAAAAGAGAAAAGAATCTATTGAGAACGCTACAAAATACGCTACTGAAATCCCGTTTAAAGTAATGGAAACGGCATACAATTCTATTGAAGTAATGCTAGCAATGATGGAGCATGGCATTCAAAACTCTCTATCAGATGGAGGTGTTGGAGTGCTTTGTGCAAAAACAGCAGTAACTGGCGCTTATTTTAATGTGAAGATTAACGCAAAGGATATCAAAGACAGAAAATTTGCCAAAGAAATTTTGACAAAAGCTGAAAATGTATATCAAAAAACATGTGATCTAGAAAATCAAATGATGCAAATAATTAACGAAAAATTATAATTAAGATGAGTGTCTTTAAAGTGAATATTATTGCTTTTGAGGAACAATATGCAACCGATTTTTATGATTTAAATGTCGCATGGTTACAGGAATATTTTTATGTAGAACCCTATGATGAAAAGGTGTTGAGTAATCCAAAAGAATTTATCATTCAAAATGGAGGTTTCATATTTTTTGCAAAAATAAATTCTGAAATTGTAGGAACCGTTGCCTTGATCAACCAAGGAGATTTTTTTGAATTGAGCAAAATGGCTGTAAAACCAAACAATCAGGGTAAAAAAATAGGCCTACAATTAATGCAGCATTGTATTGAATTTGCAAGATCTAAAAAATGGGAAAGCATTACTCTTTATTCCAATAGAAAATTGGCGCCTGCAATCAATTTGTATACAAAAATTGGATTTCAAGAAATTACTTTAGAAAAAGACGTGCATTATGAACGCTCAGATATTAAAATGCGTCTCGATTTATAAAAAGCTATCTATTGCTAAATCATAGCTTTTGAGTCCAAAACCAGAAATGACTCCTTTTGCGTTTGGAGCGATAAAACTCTTATGTCTAAACTCCTCTCTTGCATGCACATTTGAGATGTGCACTTCTACAACTGGAGTTTCTATGCCTTTTACAGCATCGCCAATACCAACTGAAGTATGAGTATAAGCCGCAGCATTTAAAACGATACCAGTATAGCTAAAGCCTACTTCGTGTAATTTATCTATGAGTTCTCCTTCGATATTCGATTGAAAATAATGCAATTCCATGTCGGAATATTTGGCTTGTAAAACCTTCAGGTAGGTTTCAAAATTCTCTGAACCGTAGATTGCTGGTTCTCTTTTTCCTAATAAATTAAGGTTGGGGCCGTTTAAAATTAATAGTTTCATATGGCAAAAATACACATTTTAAATATAAATGAGGGAATTATAGTTTTGTATAAGCATTGATATAAAAAACCACTTATTCCAATAATCACTAAACTTATACCAAAAATTCCACCACTTATTTATTAGCATAATAATAAATCATTTATTTATTGTTTATTGCGCGAAATAAAGTCAAAGAGGCTTTAATAAATAAATTAAATATATTAAATTATGAAAAAAATTATTATTTTAGGAATGTTATTATTGTCAGTTTCAATTACTAAAGCACAAACAAAAGCTATAAAAGCAAACCCCTTAGGACTTGCTTTTGGAATTGCAAATGCAGGATTTGAATTCTCAACTACTGAATCTCAGTCATTAACAATTTCAGGAATCTACTTTGATGTTTTAGACATTTCTGGTTATGGACTAGGAGCTGAATATCGATTTTATTTTGATGGTGAAGCAATAAGTGGATGGCATGCAGGACCAAGTCTAGGGTATTTATTTTTAGAGGATGGTTTTGATAACAGTGGGAGTATCTTTAGTATTGGTGGAGAAGTAGGACATCAGTGGATATTTGGCGAGCACTTCCTTTTGGATCTTTTTGTTGGATATGGGTTTGTAACAGGAGGAGATGATCTAGAAGGTTTAGACGCAACAGCTGGAAGTGTTGGATTATCACTCGGTTATGCTTGGTAATTTTATTCATTTCTAATAATAAAAATCCACCCTAAAAGGGTGGATTTTTTTATCGTAAATTTACAGGAATGAACTGGCAAAACGCAATTACCGATTTTCAGCTTTTTTTAAAAATTGAAAGAGGACTTTCTACCAACACCATAGAAAGCTACTCAAGAGATTTGAGTAAACTTCTTCTATTTCTAGAGAGAAATGAAATTGAGCTCTCTCCGATAGTTATTGATAAAAATACCATTCAACAATTTATTTACGAAATAGCGAAAAAAGGAGCCGTTCGGAGCCAGGCAAGAATCATTGCTGGATTGCGCAGTTTTTTTGATTATTTGATTTTTGAGGACTACAGAGCTACAAATCCAACCGATTTAATAGAAACCCCAAAGCTAGGCTTAAAACTCCCTGATACATTATCTACAGCTGAAATTGATGCGCTTATTGCTGCTATTGACTTAAGTCATCCACAAGGAGAGCGAAATAAAGCAATGCTTGAAACGATGTATAGTTGTGGATTGAGAGTTAGTGAGTTGACATCTTTAAAAATATCAGACCTTTTTTTTGAAGAAGGTTTTATAAGAGTGATTGGTAAAGGAAATAAACAACGTTTTATCCCAATACATGTTAGTACTCAAAGAATAATAAACGGATATGTCGTGCATTTCAGAAAACTAATTATTCCCAACAAAGGCTCTGAAGATACCTTGTTTCTCAACCGAAGAGGTAATGGTTTGAGCCGACAAATGGTTTTTATGATTTTAAAAAAATTAGCAATCAATATTGGTTTAGAAAAGAAAATTAGCCCCCATACTTTTCGCCACTCATTTGCGACTCACCTCTTAAAAGGAGGTGCAGATCTAAGAGTGATTCAACAAATGTTAGGTCATGAAAGCATAACCACCACAGAAGTCTACTTACATATAGACAAAAGCGACTTACAGGAGGTTGTAGAAAAATTTCATCCTCGTAAATAAAAAAATCCTGCTTTTGGCAGGATTTTCAAATTGTATTCAGTCGTTTCAATTACTTTGCAACATTCACGGCTCTTGTTTCTCTAATTACAGTTACTTTCACTTGCCCTGGATAGGTCATGTCATTTTGTATTTTCTGGGAAATACTGAATGATAATTCTGCTGCTTTGGTATCGTTTACTTTTGTACTTTCTACCATCACACGTAATTCACGTCCTGCTTGAATTGCATAGGCTTTTTGAACTCCTGTAAAACCGAATGCGATATCTTCTAAGTCTTTTAATCGTTGTATATACGAATCTAAAACTTGTCTTCTTGCTCCTGGTCTTGCTCCTGAAATCGCATCACAAACCTGAACGATTGGAGAGATTAAACTCTTCATCTCAATTTCATCGTGATGGGCTCCAATTGCATTACAAACGTCTGGTTTTTCACCGTATTTTTCTGCCCATTGCATTCCTAACAAGGCGTGTGGTAATTCACTTTCTTCGTTGGGTACTTTACCAATATCATGCAACAATCCTGCACGCTTAGCTACTTTAGCATTTAAACCCATTTCTGAAGCCATAATACCACAAAGATTTGCAACTTCTCTCGAGTGCTGTAATAAGTTTTGCCCGTATGAAGAACGATATTTCATTCGACCGACTGCTTTTATTAATTCAGGATGCAATCCATGAATGCCTAAATCAATTACAGTTCGTTTACCAACTTCGATAATTTCTTGTGTAATTTGTTTTTCTGTCTTTCCAACAACTTCTTCAATTCGTGCAGGATGTATTCTTCCATCGGTCACCAATTTATGCAATGACAAACGTGCGATTTCTCTACGAATAGGGTCAAAACAAGATAAAATAATAGCATCTGGAGTATCATCCACAATAATTTCTACACCTGTTGCAGCTTCTATTGCTCGAATGTTTCGACCTTCTCTACCAATAATTCTTCCTTTTACATCATCCGATTCTAAGTTAAAAACAGAAACACAGTTTTCAACTGCTTGTTCTACTCCTACTCTTTGTATAGTACCTAAAACAACTTTACGTGCTTCTTGCTCTGCAGTTAATTTAGATTCTTCTATGGTAGTTTGAACAAAAGCCATTGCATCTGCTTTCGCTTCATCTTTTAATGACGTAATTAATTCTTTTTTAGCTTCGTCTGCAGACAAACCAGAAATTTGCTCAAGCATATCAACTTGACGCTTGTGGTTTTTCTCTAACTCGCTTTCCTTTTTATCAAGAAAATCAAGTTTAAAATCAAAATCTTTTTCTTTTTGTTCTAAAGAGTGATTCAATTTTTTATTTTTATCTACTTCAGAGGCTACTTGAGATTCTCGATCACGAATCCTCTTTTCTACATCTGATATTTTCTTTTCACGAGATAAAATTACTTTTTCGTGTTCCGATTTTAATTCGATAAACTTTTCTTTAGCTTGTAGAATTTTATCTTTTTTTGTAGACTCAGCGTCAATTCTGGCTTGTTTTAAAATTGTAGCTGCTTCTCTTGTTGTTCTATTTAACGTTTTTTTTCCTTTTGCTTTCTCTGCAATTTTCAGGATTAAAAAACCAACAACAATTCCTATTAAAATTCCCACGCTAATGGGAAGTATCATTTCTTCCATAATTTAAATTTAGTGTATAAAAAAGCCTACATCAGTTGGGTTTATATAAACTCCATTATGGTATTTATAGGACTAACTAGCCGATCAAGGGTCCATTCAAAGATGGCATGCTTTAGCAACTAAGACTCATCCTTCATAATAGATTCGTGTTGAGTTTATCAAACAAATTACTAACGTAGGCAGTGTATTATTAATGTTTTTAAGAAACTTATTCTAAATGCGTATTCACCAATTTGGTAAGCGCATTTATTTTATCTAATACTTCGGTATCTGTTGTAGATTCTTCTAATTGTGAAATTTCTAATTTTGATGCAAATTGTAAGGCACACATTGCTAAAACATCTTGTTTGTCGCTAACCGCATAATTTTGCTCGTAATTAGTAATTAAATTATTAATTGCGATTGCAGCTTTTCGCATCCCCTCTTCTTCTTGTGTGTTATGAACACTTAAAGGATAGGTTCTACCTGCGATTACTACGTTTATTTTTAATTTTCCCACAATATAATGAACTTACGCATTCAATTGAATGATACACTTATCGATTTCTCGAATTAAAGTATTTATTTTGAGTTTTGTCTCTCTTGTATTTTCTTTACTGCCTTCAATAGTTTTTGCAATTTTCAAAAGATGGTATTCTTTTTGTTGCCCTTCAATTAATTGTTGCTGCTCTAAAAGCTTTTGTTGATACATTGTTGCATTTTGAAGCAATACTTCATTCTCATTTTTTAAAAACTCATAATTTGAGAATAAGTTTTTCAACTTATCTTCCAGTAAATGAATTGCTTCTAATGGTATGCTCATTTTAACTTTTAGAAAAAACTATAAAAACAAAGTTAATATTCTTTTTTCATTCTACAAGGTTTAATTGGTTTTTTACTTATAAATTGAATTTCAAGAAGTTAATAACTACCGTCAAATTTACCTATTTTAGCTAAAAATTTACGTTTTTAATGAAATACATTCCTTTCACGCTTTTATTCCTATCTTTTTTAGGATTTGGTCAAGAAAAATACCCTAAAAATTACTTTAGAAGTCCTTTGGATATTCCATTAATACTATCGGGTACATTTGGTGAATTACGTAGCAACCATTTTCATTCTGGTATCGATATTAAAACCCAAGGAAAAGAAGGTTTAAATGCCTATGCAATTGCAGATGGCTATGTTTCTCGCATAAAAATATCTCAATTCGGTTTTGGAAAAGCAATATACATTACGCATCCAAATGGGTATACCTCTGTCTATGCGCATTTAAGTAAATACTCGGGAGATATTGAAAAATATGTTAAAGAGTATCAATACAAAAAGAAAAAATACACCACTGGGAACCTCTATTTAAAAGAACATCAATTTCCTGTAAAAAAAGATGATATTATTGCTTATACTGGAGATACGGGCGGATCGAGTGGGCCACATTTACATTTTGAAATTAGAAATTCTAAAACTGAAAAGATTGTAAATCCTATGCTTTTTGAGATACGCCCCCAAGATGAGATTCCTCCCGTCTTTCAGACTTTAATGGCGTATCCTTTAAACAGTGCTTCTAGAATTAATGAAAACAATTTAAACGTATCATTACCTATTAAAAAAATAGCTAATGGAGTTTATAAAACGAATCGATTTACCTCAAATGGTCTTATTGGTATTGGTGTTCGCGTTTTTGATCGTTTGAACAATGCGAATAATAAAAACGGAATTTATAGTCTAGAAATGTTAGTCAATGGTAAAAGAGTGTATTATCACGATGTTGAAACATTTTCTTTTTCAGAGAGCAAACTCATTAACCTACTCATTGATTATAAACATTTTAAAACCTACAAGAGACGGATTCAAAAAACACACAAAGTAAGCAAGAACACCTTATCTATTTATAAAGATTTAATGAATGATGGAAAATTACTAGTGGAAGACGGTTTTAATTACCAAGTTCAAGTAATTGCAAAGGATTTTAACGGGAATAAAAGTATTTTAGATATACCTGTTAAAGGAATAAATAGTAATGCCCTATTTACAAAAGCAAAAGACACGTCAGCCTATAAAATTATTGCAAAAGAGTTTCAAAAATTCACCTTTGAAGATATTACGGTTGCTTTTCCTAAAAACACTTTTTATGAGGATTGTTTTTTAGACTTAAAAAAAGAAAATGATGTTGTAAAAATTCATAACCCAACAATTCCATTAGATAAAAGTTACACCTTAACATTTAATGTTTCTAAGTATTCAGAAAATGAGAAAGCACAACTATACATTGCAAATATAGAATACAAAAAATATCCAAGATACCAGTTTACCCGAAAAAAAGACAGTACATTTTATACCACCACAAAATCGCTTGGAAATTACCAATTACTTTCTGACACCATATCACCATCGATAACTCCATTATATTTTAAAGATGAACAATGGATTTCCAACGCAACAACGCTAAAAGTTAAAATTTCTGACACAGATTCTGGAATTAAAAATTATTTAGCGACCATTGATGATGAATGGATTTTAATGGAGTACAATCATAAAAAAGGCATTCTAACTTATAATTTTAAGGATAAAAAATTGGTGGGGAGTAAACATATCTTTAAACTTGTAGTCTTAGATAATGTATTAAATACGAATACGGTAATAAGAACGTTTTATAGAAAATAGTTAAACATATAATTCCACAACTTACGTGAAAAAAATACTTTTCATATTCATTTTACTGCCTACAATCCTGTATGCACAGACAACAACAATTTTAAGAGGTGTTATTAAAGACACTAAAAAACAGCCCATCGAAGGTGTGAATATTCAATTCAACACTCTAGGAACTACCAGCGATAAAAATGGAAATTACAGCATACGGATTCCTTTAAACCAAAGCATAACAATTACCTACAGCCATATAGCACATTATTCTTTTTCCAAAAACATAACAGCTACAAGTAAAAATGTGATGCGATTTTCGCCAACATTAACACCAAAAACAGAAACTTTAGAAGAAATTATTGTCAAAAACAACAACAAAAATGCTGCAGGAGTTACTAAAATTGATGTCTTAAAAGCAAAAAATATAATAGGTCCAAATGCAGGAGTAGAAAATGTTCTAATGACCTTGCCTGGGGTAAACAACAACAATGAATTGAGTACACAATACAATGTTAGAGGTGGTAATTTTGACGAAAATTTAGTGTACGTGAACGGGATCGAAATTTACAGACCGTTTCTCATTCGATCTGGACAACAAGAAGGTTTGAGCTTCATCAATTCAAATATGGTAAAAAATATCAACTTTTCCGCAGGTGGTTTTCAGGCAAAATATGGAGACAAATTATCCTCTGTTTTAGATATTACTTATCGAGAAGCAAAAGAAAGAGCAGCAACAATAGACGCTAGTATTTTAGGAGGAAGCATTACTTTAGAAGGTCAATTTTTTAATAAAAAATTAAGTGCAATTACAGGAATTCGATATCGAGATAACAGCCTTTTTGTAAATAGCAAACAAGTAGAAACTAACTTTAAACCCAGATTTACAGATGTGCAATCTTTCCTGTCATACAAAGCTAATGATGCATTAACACTTAACTTTTTGGGAAATTTCTCCTTAAACAATTACAACTATACGCCAATTTCGAGAAGAACTCGTTTTGGAACCGTAAATGCACCCATTGAGTTAACCGTTTTTTATGACGGACAGGAAGAAAACAATTATCTCACCTTATTTGGAGCACTATCTGCAAATTATAAAGTGAATGACGCAATAGATCTTACTGCAACAGCCTCAAGCTACAATACTCAAGAAGAAGAATATTTTGATATTGCAGCAGCCTATACTTTAGGGGAAGTCGATGCCAATGTTGGTTCTGAAAATTTTGGAGAAGTTGAATTTTCTGAAGGAATTGGTTCACAATTAAACCATGCAAGAAACGATTTAGATGCGTTGATCAGTAATTATCAATTAAAAGGAACCTATGAAAACGGAGCTTTAGAAATCTCTGCTGGACTTAAGTATCAACATGAAGATATTAAAGATCGAATTCGTGAATGGGAAATTATAGACTCATTAGGTTTTTCTGTTCGGCCACCATTAACCCCAGGAAACAATCAACCTTATGTCTCTTTTGAGGGACCAATTCTACCATATCAAAATATAAGAGCAGACAATAATGTTCAAATAAGCCGTATTACTGGATTTGTTCAACTGAATGAAAAGCGTTTCTGGAAAGAGCACGAAATCTGGTACAATATTGGTGTACGGGCACAAAAATGGAATGTGACTGGTAATGGAGTTCCTTCAAAAAACCAAACAACAATAAGCCCAAGAGTACAATTTGCAATCAAACCCGATTGGTCTCAAGACATGTTATTTCGAATTTCAGGAGGTTGGTATTCACAACCCCCTTCCTATAGAGAGTTAAAAGATTATAATGGACAGTTGAATGTAAATGTAAAGGCACAAAAATCGATTCACTTTGTCTCCGGTATGGAATATAGTTTTCAGATGTGGGAGCGCCCTTTTAAGCTCACAACAGAAATCTATTATAAAGATTTAAGCAATATCAATGCCTATTCAATAGACAACGTAAGAATTCGATACAGAGCTGACAACAAAACTACTGGTTATGCTAACGGAGTTGATCTGCGTTTAAATGGCGAATTTATTGCTGGAAGTGAAAGTTGGGTGAGTTTGGGATATTTAAAAACGATGGAAAACATTGACAATCAAGGAAATATTGCACGCCCCTCCGATCAACGTTTAAAATTTGGTATTTTATTCCAAGACTACGTTCCAAATTTACCTGATTTAAAAGCCTATTTAAATTTAGTGTTCAATACTGGAGTCCCAGGAGGATCCCCTTCTTATTCAAATCCATACAACTTTCAAAACCGATTACGCGATTATAAAAGGGCCGATTTAGGGGTTTCCTATGTTTTTGCAAGCGCTAAAAAACAATTTAGTACTGGATTACTATCAAATTTCAAAGAATTAACTGCAGGCCTGGAACTCTTTAATATGTTTGATATTCAAAATGCCATTACAAATACTTGGGTTCGAGATGTGTATTCCAAAGCCCAATTTGGTGTTCCTAATTTTATGACCGGTAGGGTTTTAAATTTTAAAATAGGAATGAAATTTTAAAGAATAATAGCGACTAGCCTAAAATTTGCGCTGCATGCGCTTTCGTTTTTACTTTTGAAATAATATTTTCAATAACACCATTTTCATCAATAACAAAGGTAGTACGGTGGATACCATCATATTCTTTTCCCATGAATTTTTTAGGCCCCCAAACGCCAAAAGCATTAATAACAGTTTTGTCTTCATCTGCTAATA
>TARA_B110000208_G_scaffold172657_1_pt1 | contig 21604 bp, 24 predicted proteins | sample TARA_B110000208 | Tara Oceans TARA_B110000208 (sample SAMEA4397426) | marine metagenome | biome: Polar Biome; feature: [SRF] surface water layer (ENVO:00010504); material: water (ENVO:00002006), including particulate matter (ENVO:01000060) such as... | depth 5 m
CCGCGAGGACAACAATTAGGCATGCGCGACCTGCATTTGTCGATGGGAGGCTTCGTTCGCGAGCGTTCAGTCGATTTTGGCCCCGCACGCGGCCACCCGCGCGCTCGCACTGCGACGATTTTTGGTACTCGGTGGTGCGTCATCTGTCTCGCGGTGTATCGCGGGCAGCGAGACCCCGCCACCGCCCTCGGACGCGCCCATCGGCGCGCACGATGTGTCGCTCATTCCGAGGTCGTTGCTTTGCTTGTGCCCAAAATCGGTGTGCGAAAAGAAATAAAACGCCTGTTGGTTGACCCTCGTTGACAGGTTTGTTCGCCTTTGATCGCGTCCGTCGACACGGACACGCGGTGATGACAGGTGGCTCACCTTTCAAAACTGTGAAAAACGTCAATCGCACCCACACGTGGCACCTGGATAAGAGCCTGTCGCGACCCATGTTGCTCGCACCACCCTGACTCGACGCCACACGCGTTCACACCGCGCACGATGTTCGCGTCGCAGACGACCTGCGTTGTTGTCGCGCAACCTACAGGGCGCGTTGGGAAAACCCGAGGTTGCCACGGGCGTCGCGTCTGTGCGTCCGTCCGCGCCAGTGGCAACGCCGATCGCGACCGCGTTGTCGGTACGCACGACCACGACGAAAACACCCTTTCGGTCCCGGTCCCACCCTCGGCGCCCACGAACCGCCGAGGCGCGCTGGTTGGTTTCGCTGTCGTCGCTTCGAGTCTAGCGCCAAGCAGCACACAACCCGCGCGCGCGATAGGGTTCACCAAGGAACTCAAGAAGAAGGACGTGAGCGAGGATGATTACCGTGAAAGCGCCGGTTTCGAGTTCCGGGGCGAGGCGCACGCCGGCGTGAAGTTCTACGACATCGCCAAAGGCGGCGGCGATTTGTTGGAGCCCGGCAAGACCGCGGTGGTGCACTACACGTGCCGTTACCGGGGCTTAACCGCGGTTTCATCCCGAGAAGCGCGAACCTTGGGGGGTAACCGGACCGTCGCCGAGCCCCTGGAGTTCAAGTTCGGAAAGCTCCCGAGCGAATACGCCAAGCCCCTGGTGCGCAAAACCGTGGTGGGAATAGGCGCGGAGGTGCGGATAGACCCCGAGCTGGAGGAGCTATACGTCGTAACCGTGGTGTTCGACGGCCCGGCCGCGAAAGCGGGGATCAAAGCGCAGGACACCATCGTCACGATCGACGGCGTCGGCGATTTGCTCAACGTGCCTATTTCCGAAATCGGCGCGTTACTGCAAGGTGAGTGATTGGCCCTTTTGTCAAGAGTACTTTGTACTCTTGGTGTATATTGTCTCGGACCAGTGTCCGAGTGCTTCGGCACACCCAAACCCCGCCTCCCTGTTTGCCCATACAAGACTGACACTTTTCGCGCGCAACAAAGGCGACGCGGGCACCGACGTTACGCTTACGATTCGGAAAAAGATGGGTGACGGGTCCCCCGAAAAAGTAACCCTCACGAGAGAAGCCACGAACGTGGTGCCTAAAAAACGCGTCAACGACCAGGAAGGCGGCGGCGGTTTGTTCACGGTACGTACAACTTTTTGGCTTTCCCAAATCCCGGACGACTGTTTGCCTATACTCGTACCAGAAGGGACTATTTATTACCACTGCCGATTGTCCGCCCGTAATTACTCATACACATGGCCTTACAAGACTGACACTTTTCTTTTACAATCCAGGGCGAAAACGCCCCGAAGCCGCCACCAGTGGTGTACGTCCCGGAAGCCTTGCGAGGCATGCGGGTCGGAGGAAGACGAAACATCGTGGTGCCCGCCGACGTCGGGTACGCCGACGTCGGGGAAGGCGAGATTCCGCCGGGCGCGACTTTTAAGTTAGAAGTGGAACTGCTTGAGCTTCGGGGGTAGTGAGTTGCGAGGTGTGATACGTCCGAGAGGGGCGGTTGTGCCTAACACCTCGATCAGGGTTTAGTTCTAACAAGGAGACTTTAGGTGCCAAGAGTACTTCGTGCCAGTTTTCAGTCGACAGTTTTCAGTCGACACTTCAAACAACGTGTGCCAATTCCATTTATTTATCCGATGTTCCCTCTTCGTCCCAGTCGCCACACCGCAGTCGACGTGCTATGTCGTCGTCGCCCGTCCCGGGTCGCGGTTCGGGGGACGGGCGGTACGACTCCGATGTCGCCCTGGCGTCGCGCGGGGCGGTCGCGTCGCGAAGACCCGCACGAACGGGTAACGATGCGTCGCGTGGTGGTAAAAGGGACGACCCGCTGGTGCGTGAACTGCGGTGGCGCGAGTCCGGACAGGCGCGACGCGGCGCGCGACGCGCGGTGCGCGGGTGGGTCGTCGCGGTGGGTAGGTTCCTGAACACCAACGCCGGGTACCTGCCGTTGCTTGTTTACGCCAGCTGGGTGCCGTACGTGGTGTACCGCGGGTTCGTCGTGGAAGGCCCTTTTTCCAACGGCGTGCGTGGCATTCCGGAGTGGTGCGCCTGGTCACTGTCCTTCGCCATGAACGTCTGGCCGTACTTCTCCAGGTTCATCAAAACCGCCACGTTCGTGGTGTTGGTGGTTCCCGTGTGTTGCGTGCTCTTCGTGCTTGTGCGCGCCAACCGGGTGGAGCTGTTCGCGTTGGCCAAGGCGTTCGTGAAAAGAGCAGACAAAGCGCGGCGAGACATGAAACCGGGCTGGGTGCGCCGCCGGGTCCGGCGCGCCGCGCGGGAAGCCGCGGCGTTCCCGGCGACCCTGGCGGAGAGTCTAGGCCAGACGTTGGTGCCGGGCGGCGTGGTACACGGTTTCGTGTCCGTGGTGACGGAGGAGATTGTGAGTTACCCTTTATTTGTTTTCGTCGCGGCGGTGGCGGGAGCGAAGAAACTGTCGCGGCGGCTATTGAAAGCGGACTTAGCGGGCGTACTTCGCGACGTGGTTTGGGAACTACTCGAGTTCCCAACTGCGTTACTCGCGGCGACCTGGCCGTATTTACAAGAATTCGGGTTTACCTTGCAGACGCTTGTGGAGCTTTTCATCGGCCCAGGGCCGCTGAAAGGACACGGCGTTCCCGACCTGAAGGCGTTTGTCGTGGAGGACGAGACGGATGAGGATGCTGAAGGTTATGAAAAGTTTACGGAAAGAAATGGCAAGCAATCGGGAACCGCCTCCACCGACGCCGTGTCTTTCGTCTCAGCCTTTGGATTCAGCCTTTCGAACCCTTTCAATCGGTTCGGTGAGACCACGAACAGATACGGGCCGCTGGAGCGGGTGGAGGAAGAACCTTTGGAGGAGGATCACGAGGCGGGCGACGCGAGCGAAGCAGAGCGGGCGCCGCGACGCACGCCGAGGACGGAATCGGTGTAACGTGTACGCAGGCGTCAGTAGCAGTAGCAGTTATAAATTAACTAGATTAGCCAAAACAGTTGTGTTAGATATTGATCACCCGCGGCCTACGTCTCTTTGCCGTTTTCGTTTTCCACAAACTCGCCGTCTAGGTCGTCGTCCTCCGACTCGGGGGGCGGACAGTTCCCAACCTCGTCCAGAAACGCCACCACCACCGCGATGTCGTCAGACTTACCACCCACTAAAACCTTGCCTTTCGCTTTTTCCCACCACTCCACGTCGTGCCCGGCGTTACGCGCTTCGATCGTGAACGGGCTGTCGTACTCCTCGTCAACGCTGTGCTCAAACGCGCGCGTCGCGATTTGCTCCGCCAAACTTTGCGCGTCCTTCCCCTCCGCCACCGCCTCCGCGCAGATTTGCGCCACCTCCATGTGCGGCACGTTGTCCCACAGCCCGTCGCTTCCCATGACTAAGATGTCCCCGGGTTCGCACTGGACGTGGAACACCTGCACGTCCTCTGGGCCGTCTGATTCCGGGTAAAACTCGGTACACCCGAGCTGGAACGGGCAGTTGAATTCGTGTTGCTGCGACGGGGTGTTGAACTCCACCAGGCCGTTCCGCACCACCATCGCCCCCGCGTCACCCAGGTTCCCTATGGACATCGTCCCTGTTGTCGTGGTGAGCATCGCGACGCACGCGGTGGCGCTGCCTATAATTTTTGTCCGGTCGTGCGCTTCTTGGATCACGCGCTTCGGAGTGAGCGCGCCCATCAGCACGGCCGCGGCGCTTTTCTCAGCGAACTGGTTGGAGTACGCCGCCGGATCAACGCCCTCGTCCGCCCACCCACCGACGCCGTCCATCACCCCGAACGCGCCTTCGTTTCGAAGCACGAAGCACGCGTCTTCGCCGCCTTTCTCCGCTTTATCGGGGTGCGGCACGAGCACCGCGCCGGATGAGAAGATGCCTAGCGGGACGGATGACGGTTTGGCATCGATGGCTTTGGGTTTGGTGGCCTGCGCGGTGGATTTCGTCGTCGTGCCCGTCGTCGTCGTCGTGGTGTCACTTACAGAAGAACTCGATGTCGCCGCATCGGCGGTGTCGTCCCCCGAAACCACGGCGAAGCGCTTTTGTGTGTGCCCGTGCCTGGCGCAACCGACGTGCCGTTGGGAGATCGATTGTGCCTTCCCATCACGGGACGCCGCACCGAAACCGCCCCAACGCGATGGCGACTGGACCCTCGAGGCGGAACACCCGCGGACCAAACTCGATGCCAGCGCGCCAGGTCCGCCGGCGACGCGCATCAGTGTCATCGACGCCGTCGCCATGCGCGGAAACGTGCGTGGGAAATGGGAGGAAGGGCCAAGGATAGGTCGCGCTCCGAGGTGTGGCGACATCGTAGAGGTTGTGGCTAATAAACCAATCCAGTCATCAGCGGTATCGCGCACCGGTCGATCATGTCTTTCACCGCAGCTTTGATCGGATGCCCTTGGTTACTCACAGGTGGTCTGGTTTCAACGCCCGCCCTATCGAATCCGTTTCTGGCTCACTTCGCTGGCTCGGCCGAAGTTCCAGCCGTGAAGAGTTTCCGCAAACAATCGGCACTCCCGAGGCGTCGCCCTCAACAAAGTCTCCCCTCAAACGTACGGTGCTCATTGGCGTCGGCGCAGGTCCCGCGGACACCGGGACGCGGCACGTCAGTGGGCGGGACCCCGGGCGGCCGGTGTCCCTGGTCGTGAAGAGGGATGTCCGCCCAACGCGACCGCGCACGTTGGTCGGCACGCCCCGCGGCCTTGCTATCAAATCGGCACCGACATCGACACCGCGTGTTGCACGCGGTCAAGGCGCTGGCGCTGCTAGCCCTGGTCGCCATGACCCCCACCGTGGCTGGCGTGGCTGACACTGATACGCGTATTGGGGCTGTTGACGACCTGGTGTCGGTCAAGGCGAGTCAACGCGGGGACAGCGGGGACGGCGGGGACGTGGTTGTCGGGAACGTCATCGAAGGGGACATTCCGAATAACATAACTCCAAATCCTTCCTTTGCAGTGTACCGCGTGCTCGGCAACGACATGTGGCCGTTACAGGGTGTGGGGCAGATTCGTTTGAATTCGGTATTCTCCGCGATACACGAAGTAAAGCCACCAAGTGACGTACCGGTGTTTTGGATCGTCAACCGAATTGTCAACGCCACGGAGCGCAGTCTTCTAATCGACGGGCTGAAAAACGCCGGCGTTGAGGAATCAAAAATTCTGCACGTCTATCCGCCCCTCGCCGCGGCGTCGTGTTTTACGAAACAAAAAACGGACAGAAAAGACCAGACGGACAGTAAAGGAAGCCCTGATACCAATACTGATACCAAAGAACAAAACGAGCTTGTTTTGTTCGCGCAGGCGCAGAACTCGGTGCGCAACGCCGCCGTGAAACACGCGTTTGACAGCGGGTACGACTGGGCCGTGCCCCTGGTAAGTATTTCTATTTACCACATTCCGCCGACTGATTGCCAATACGAGACTGACACTTTTTTTTTTCTCTCAGGACGGGAACCAGTTTTTACCCGCGGACTTTTACGAAGTCACGGGAAACGCGCTTAAAGCAGCGGACGAGAAAAACAAGGTCGCGATGTTAATTCCCATGCTCCGGTTGCGCGCTGAACAGAGCGGCGCGGTTTACAACGGCCACACCACGTTTGAAAAAATCGCAAACCTTCACCTAAGAGACGAGGGTAAGTTTTCAATAAGCGAACCGCAGGTACGAACCGCGCGTTTCCCAAATCCAGGCACGGCCTTTTATCTCTAACGCTGGTGACTGTTCAGACCGATGGCCGGTGACTTTTGTCCATACATCGCCCAATACACGCCCAACACGAGACTGACACTATTCTTTTGCAACCGCAGCTCGCGGTGCATTCAAAAAACGCGAAGGCGCGAAACTTTTCCTTCAACGAAAACGCGGCGTATGGCGCCGGGAACAAAGCCGGTTTGTTACGGGCGCTGTGTCCAGTGAGTCGTGGGAATTGGAAAACGGACGACAATACACCTCATCAGCACGCGCACTGCTGCGAGCTGGTGACCATGAAATTAAGACAGCAGGGTTGCCCGCCCTACTACGGCGGCGAGCTCGATTTGAAAAAGTACGCGCGGAGCGGACGTCGTAAACAAAACGAAACCGATTTTTCCGAAACAAAAGATGCCTGGTTACAAAAGGCAACCCTGGACGCCGCACAGAGCATATTCGCCATGTGCGGCGCCACCGTGCGTCTGTTCAACTACCCGCCCGACGACTTGGGGCTTACGCAGACAAAAATCGCGACGAGCGTTTTGACGCGCGCGAAAACGCGCGGCACGGCGGGGCGCGTTTTCGAAGCGTATTTAGGTGAGTATTCCCTTTGCCACATTCCGCCGACTGATTGCCCGTACTCGTACCAGAAGGGACTATTCCCTCTGCCCTGACTGTTTGTCCATACATCGCGATATACTCGTACCAGAAGAGACGTCTTACCTCTGCCCTGACTGTTTGAAAATACATCGCGATATACAAGACTAACACTTTCGGCTTTTATCGTACAAAGGGTCGTACTTCGCGAACCTCGACGCTTCGCAGGTTTGGTCGGGCGAAACGTGTTTGGAGTTTGACCCGACTGAAGTGAGTCTGTCCAGCGTCGACAGGGAGGTGCGACTCGCGGAAACGCAGGCGCGGGCGATGACCGAGACGATGAGCAAAGTGAAACAAGCGGTGATTGACAAAAGTGTTGGTGGTTCCAAAAGCGGTGGAAAAAAGAAAGCTCCCTCCAAAAATGAAAAAGAAACGCCAAGGCTACCCGAGAGTAAACGCGCGTCTCAGGTCGTCGTTGAGGAAACGCGCGCCGATGGCGAAGCGGGCGTTCGAAACGCGGCAGTCGCACCGGCGTCGGACCCGTCCAAAAAGCGGGTTCTTGGGGCCACGCCCGTGTTCGTCAAGGAGTCTGTGCCCCTCCACAACGCATTGTCACGGAACAACGCGCGTACAAGTCACACGAGTTTCGAGAAGATTAGTACCTTCAAACCACAAAAAAGCGCGGTTGGTTTTCCAAGCGGACGGTACGCCGTCGTCTTCGCGCTTGTTTGTTTCGCCGTCGCAATCGTCTCGCGACGCCGCCGGCGACGACGGATGCACGGGTAACCCGCGGAGGCTTGCACAACAGTTGTGTTGAGTGGTGAGAGTGCCATGTCACTGAAAACTGGTGTAGTAGGATTTATGAATAACAACTCAGTCCTTTCCTTGAAATACGGGCTCCAGTCACGCTTTTCCCACTTTCCTCATCGTCAAGACGTAGTTATTCGCCGGCATCTCCGTGATCGTCGGGGTTCCAAATCCAACAGCCGCGGCTTCGCGAATCACGGTTTCGATATCCCGGTACCCCCACTCCGGGTTCCTTTCTTGCAGGGACTTTTCGAAGGTCGCGTTGCCGTCTGAGTTGTGCGTGCCGTCCCGTTTAAACGGGCCGTAGATGAACAGCACTCCGTTTTCGCGAAGAAGTTTCGAGGAACCGCTCAGCGCGCCGAGCGTCGCGCGCCAAGGCGAGATGTGCGTCATGTTGACGATGAGCACGGCGGCGACGTCTTGAGTTAATGCACCCACAACCGCCGCCGCGCAGGCGAGTTTGCTTTCTTCGGTCATTATTTTGTCGCTCCAGCTCGCATCCGTCGCGTCTACCGTGATTGGTGTCATCACGTTTGTGTTACCGGCGCAGTGGTGCGTCACTGACGCGAAAGACGTGTCGTCCAAATCAGTGGGCTGGAACGTGAACGCCGGGAGTTCCTTCGCCAGATGTGCGGTGTGTTGCCCCGTGCCGCACGCCAGCTCGACTACCGTCCCGGGTTTCGCGTTCCTCAAAAGAGGCACGAACACGTCCGCGATGGGTACCTTGTTCCGCTCCGCCGCAGCGGAAGAAGCGGCTTTGTTGAACGTCCCGAAGTCGTTCGACATCTCGGCAGGAGCAGGACCAGGGCGCCAACTCGCGCTTCCTGAATCCCACACCAAATCGGACCCCGAGGCGTTCGTGAACCTCCGTTTGGTGTGTCGTGGGAACGGGGCGCGGGGGGCGAAGCGGGGGGGTGAACCAAGGGGTAGAGAAAGCAACGCGGCGGCGGTGAGGCGGCAAAGCACCGAGGCCATCGGCCGGACGCGCCGACACAGTGGCACACGAATGGACCGGGAGGTGCGAGGGTGGGCAAGGAAACACGTGTGTGCGGGGCTGCGGGACTGCAGCAGGAAATCAAATCTGGACCAGTATGACACACGAACGCCACGTGGTCAAAAATGGGTGAACCCACTCGACTTCCTCGTGTGGCGCACACCACGTCGCGCGAGCCTCACGACTTTTTCCGTCCCGCGGGTTTCACGTACTCGCGTGTTTGCGTTCCGCGGAATCCTATCCACTTACTGGCGGCGCGTCGGTACACACGCACGGTCCGGCGCGCGTGCTGCGTTTTCGGTGCAAAGCCTGATGCCGATTTTCGGTCTTTTAACGCCAACCGGAACCCCGAGCCACGTGTTCGCGCTTCGTGGGAGGCACACGAAGAGCGTCTGCTCCGTGCGCACCGCGCGCGGCAACGTCGCCGTGCGTCGCGCGTCTCCCAACGAGTCTGTTTCCGCGGTTTCCGATGCCCCGGGCGAAGGCAAACGACGACGACCTGGCGTGGCGAACAGCACGGACGATTGGGAGGACGCGGCTGCACCTGAGAAAGGACCGAACGTGAACTCCGATGGCGTGCATCCGGAAGACGCGTCCCCGGTTTCCCTGGCGTACCTCGACACCGTCACCGCGCCGTTCGTCACGTTGCCCGACGTGAGTGACGCCCCTGGCGAGGGGAAAAGGAAGGCACCGGGTGTGGTGGAGTTCGGAGGAGAGTCGGGAGGGAAGCCGGCGCTGGAACCGCCAAAAGGGGGGAAATACGGGAAAGGCCAATGATTGAATGATGATCGAATCCAATAATCGTGAACGTGTGCTGGGTCCGTGACTTCGTCCGTCTCGAAACGCGATTCTCGACGACGCAACTTTGACGTGTGTGGTACTGTCGGGTCCGGGGAAACAAAGCGAGCCTGGCTTAGAAAAAGGAGACGAGGGGAGAAAAAAGGTTCTCCCTTTCCCGACGAGAGAGCGACGTGTAAAACAACAAAAGAGACTCCCCAGACACGATTTTAGAGCGTGACTCGAGCGTTTCACCGTTTCTCGAGACAGACATGGCGGGACTCAAGAAATAACCCAAGAGGGTGGATGCCCCTGTGAACCAAAAAGCCGGACTGTGTGCCAGTAGGCCAGTGCCAGACCGAAGACTCGAAATCTTGAGACTTCAAAATCCCCGCCGCCAAAGGTGATGTCGCGTCAGGCACGTTCGATTGGACATAGCACCCCGCACGGCCCGGCCTCTACCCTCCCGAGCGCGCCACCCTCGTCGCAGTTGTCCCAACCGTCAAACCGCGCGTTTCCAGGCGCACAAGCCAGTTCCGGCGCACCCGGGAAGCGCCCGCGAACCCTCGCTCTTCGGCGCTTCCGATCTTCGGTCCAACCAGGGTTACCAAAAAAGTCGAGGCCACGATGAGCGCGGTGCACTCGGCGAACGTGTTCGCGGCGCTGGACACGAAGAGCAAGAAGAAGGAAAAGGTACGAGAGGTTTTGCGAGCACGGCTGATTCCGGGAACCATGGTGGAGTGCTACTTGGGGAAATCGTCACCGCGAAGGTCCAAAACAAGGTCCCGTACTTCGTGGCACCCGCGGTTTGGCAAACACGAAAAGGATGCTTGGATGCTTGTAAAAATATACCGAAGGAGACCTCCGACTCCGATCGATTCCGCAATCGATTCTGACCCCATGCCCCCCCCCACTAAAACAAACTCAGGAGGAGAAGAAGGAAAGAAAACTCAAGGCGAAGCAACAAGCCGCGCTGGGTGACTTGCTTGACGAGAAGCTTTGGGAACACGCGGCGAACACGGCGGGCGCCGTTTCGTCGTGGGCGGATTGCGATACGGACGACGAGGACGGCGGGTTCGGGGGCGGCGGGTTGGCGCCGTTGCCGGAGGACTTCAAGGGGCTTGAAGACACTGCTGGAGGTTTGGATGACGTGTCTTCTGACGAATCCAGCAGTGACGAGGAAGAGGAGGATGACATGGTGAAGGATGACGACGACGAGGAGGAGGAGGAGGAGGAGGTTGCGCCCCGGGAGGTGTTAGCCCCGATAGTGAAAGCGCCCGAGCCGGAAAAGACGCTCTCCAAGAAGGAGCAGAAAGCAAAAGAGCTCGAGGAACTAGACGCCGCGCTTTTGGAGCTCGGGGTGGAGGTTGGGGACGAGACCGCGGCGCCGGCGACCGCGGGCAACATTGGGGGCGAGAGCAAAGCCGCGGCGAAGCGACGCAAGAAAGCGGAGCGAGACGCGGCGCAGGCGAGTGGCGCCGGCGCCGGCGCGGCGAAGATTGAAAAAATCGCTGAAGCCGCGGCTGCGGAGCACGCCGGGCCGGTTGACATGATCGACCCGGCGGAGGCGAAGAAGATTTTAGCGGCGAAAATGGGTGGCAAGAAGAAAACCGGGGGGGGCGGTGCGGCAGCCGCGGTCGCTGAGGCGAAGGCCCGGGCCGCGAAGAGTAAGAAGAAGGGGGGGGGTCCAAGGCGAACCACAACCAAAACGCGTAAGGCGATGCGATTGGCGCGCGGTTGGCGCCAAGACTCCGGGGAACCGAAAACGCCGAACACGCCGCGAGTTCCTTTTTTGTGAATACCGTCGCCGGAGAGTTTAAAAGACAACACTGCTGCTTGGTATTACTTAACCGGCCTGCCGGACAATCAGGGACCGCTCCAGCCGCCACCGCCGCCACCGCCGCCGCCGTTCGCCGAAATCAGTCACATCACTCCTCAGTCGCGACGCGCCAAGTAAGCGCCAAACGGAGCGATCAGTCGCGACGCGCCGATCGCAACGAGGCGCACTCGAAATCGCTCATCGCGCGCCACCGTCCCTCCGGCAGGTCCCCCAGCGCGATTCCCCCGATTTTGGTGCGTACAAGATCCGTCACGCGCAACCCCACCGCGAACAGGACGCGTCTTATTTGTCGGTTCTTGCCTTCCCGCAACGTGAACTGCAAAACGTGTTCGCCGTCGTTTGCGCGCGCGGTTTTGCGCACGCGCATCGGCCGCAGTTTTGATCCGTCGAGAAACACGTCGCCGTTGAGCTTGGCGAGCGCGTCGTCGCTCACGGGGCGGTCCACGGTGACTTCGTACGTCTTTGGAACCCCGTTACCCCCGATCAAACTCTTCGCGAGCACGCCGTCCTGCGTCAACACTAGCAAACCCCGGCTGTCCTTGTCCAGGCGGCCGCACACGTTTAGCGTAATTTTGTGTGTGCTCGTGTTTGACCGCCGGGTTTTACTCGTTCGCGCGTCTCCCGGTGCGTCGTTGTTTTCCCCCGCCTCCCAACCGGGGAGAGGCGCTTTCCATTCCCGAGCCTCGTCGAACACACGTACTGATTCTTCGTCAGCCGCGTTGCTCGGCACGAGCAACTCAGCCGCCTCACTTTCCGTGCTAGAGGGCAGGTTACTCACCACGCCGACCGGTTTGTTAAGCACCAGGGTTATTTTTGACCGGAGCCAGCTTTGGCCAAAGCGTTCATCCACGGTTATGCGCGCGTCGCACAAAGCTTTGTCTCCCTGTTTCGCCACCTCGCCGTCCACGGTCACCACGCCTCGGGAAATGAGCGTCTCTGCTTCTCTGCGACTGCACAAGCCGCGCCAAGCCATGAGCTTCGCCACGCGCTGAGGCGCGTCGTTTGGGTTTGCGTTTTCCAACGAGTTTTGTGAAAACGCGTCGCCGGGTGAAGATGCGCTGCCGAAATTCCTGATTGTAAAAAAATAAATGTCAGTCTCGTATGGGCAACCAGTCGGCGGAATGTGGTGAGTGGGAAATACTTACTCGCCATCCCCGTCGCGTCGGGGTGACGCCCTTCCGACCCCCCGCCGCGCGTTTGAGCCCTCCGCTCTTTGGTCCCCCCCGCCCCATGCAGGGGATGATTGTCCTGCGCCGCGGGTATCACCCGTGACGGTTTCCCTCGGGGGTGCGCCGCGCCGTTGGACCCCACCGACGCCACCGCCACCGCCATTCCCTCGCCCACCACCGACTCGCGCCGCACCGCGCCCGCCTCGACTCGCCGAGGCTGCGGCGCGACACACCCCACCGGGCCCGGTCGGGCCGAGGGTGCGGCACGCCGCGATGGCCATCGCGCGCATGGCGCAAATCTTACGCCGCGCACCGCGGTGTGCGTAAGGAGCCGGTTACGCAGGACGTGACATTGAAGTGCGTAGGCACTCGCGATACGAGTCAAAAGTGTTTCGAATTGTTTTTATTTCAGGCGCAACACCTTCACGTCCTCCAGCTATCGAACTGCTCCTGCTCGCTCTCTTCTTCCCACCACGTGTTTGTTTTGTACCCCGACCGCAGGAACTGCATGGTGCTTCCGTCTTCGTCCGCCAACCCGAGCGCGATGAGCATCTCTTCCTTCGCTGATACGATTAACAAGAAAGTGTCAGTCTCTCGTGATGTGTATGAGGGATTGGAAAGGGGCACGACGGAGTGGGGTCCGTACTCTTCGACTGTACTCGATACAGAGCAGTAATCAGGGAGGCGGAATGTGTTAAATGGGAAAATTCCGTACCTTCGCCGAGGGTAAACCGATCGTCGTCCTCCGCGACGCACACCAGCTCGCCCGTGTTTTGCTTCACCATGACCTGCCACGGCGCCGGGTACTCCCGGAAAACCGCGCCGCTGTAGTTGATCACGAACGGCGACACGTTTATCGTTCGCGAGTACGCCCGGGTCCGCAAGTAATACACGGGTTTGATTTGGGAAAGGAACCGGTAGTGCACGTCTTTTTCGGGGAAGGAAAATAACCCCAAATCCGCGCGCAGCGTGTCCAACTGGTTTTGGGAAAGAAAAAGGTCAGGCTGAAGTCTTGTTTTGGGGGATCAGTGGGCAAACAGTCTTGTCCTCTGGTGCACTTATTGTAGTGGTAAGACTTGCGTAACTGCACTCCATACGTGGCATCAAGCAGTGTCCTGGATTTCTGGATTTGGGAAATCGATAAACACGCACTTCGTTGTTCAGAAACACGAGCGGCCGGCCCCCCAGTTGTTCGTTCACGAACCGTTCCACCACGGGTAGGTCCACGCATGAGAGGTTCACGACACAGAAAATATCCGCGTTCCCGAACCCCTCGCCTTCCACGTCGTCCGTTCTGGTGCGTAAGCCTTTACCTCCGAACACTTTTCCCAAAAACGACCCCACGGCTTCCGTTTTCTGTCCGTCCAGGGTGTTCAACACGCACCCTTCGCTCAGTTCCAGGGAGTTGGCGAATATTTTTTTCGCCCGGCGGTACTCCGGCCCGTCCGGTACCAACAGCTCGCACGTCTTCCCGGTTTCCTTGTGGATCTTACTAAACACGGTCAGCGCGTATTGGATGTTCAAGTCGATGTACATGTCGCTCGCGGCTTTGTACGACGCGTCTTCGCCGGGCACCGCGGGGAACTCCACCTCCATCAGCCGCAGGCCGTCCCCCAACCCGTCCGCCACGGACTGGTACGCGTGGAAGCAGATGTCCTGGTACGAGTCGGGCGAATACACCGGGCGGCCCTCAGTTCGCGTCGTCCTGGATTGCACGCTCGTCTTGACCGTAAGGGGTGCGTCCGAGGCAAACGTGGTGGTCCGTGACCGCAACTGCTGGGTGGTCTTCGCCCGCGATCGCCGCCCGCGCGCCACGGGCGCCGAAACCACGCGCGCGGCAACGCAGGTGCGCATCGCGAAGAGGAAAGGGTAGAGTAGGCCTCCGTCGGTGTGGGCGCGAGGCTCGGTCCGGTGGACACAAAGGCGTGCTAGTCGACGCGGATGCGGTGGGAGAATGAGTGCCACTGCGTTGCCACTTGGCGTGTGAGATATCGGGGACGTGGCACGGTGTCGGCGCGAGAGAAAGACTGGGTTGACCGGTAAAACAGGCACGGGACCGATCAGTTCACCGCGTATCTACCGTGTGTCGGTTTCAATCAAGCGCATTGCGTGTCAAGTTGAAAGGCACTGCGCGTCCATTTTTCTCGACACTCAGATGCTTCGTCGGGTCGTCTCTCAGGGCAGACACCTCAATCTGGACGGGCGCAAGGGCTCGGCTGGAAACCCCGCGATGAACGCGCGCCACGTCCGCGGCGGGGGACCGGCGGAGGTGAAGAAGAAGGAGGAGGAGGGGCTCATCACGTTGATGAAGGAACGGGCGGTGGTGCGGTGCAAGACGACGCAGAAGGAGTACTACGACTGCGTGAAGGACCGGACGGTGTCGATTGTGTGGGCGTGTCGTGCGCAGGCGAACGCGATGAACGAGTGCTTGCACGAGCACACCACGGATGAGGTGCTGGAGGACTTGAAGTACCGGTGGGTCAAGGCGGGGAAACCCAGCTTCTGGGACCGGGGGAAGATGCCGAAGTTCTAGTATAGCGGGGAGTACGTAGCGAGGAGCTTCTGTGTAATATAACTTTTTGTCACGATGTTCCATCGCGCCGCTCCTTTCCTCTCCCCCTCCACTATCTCACGCGCCGAGAGGTCTCGGGCACGGCTCGGCGGTATGAGCCGCGGCGAGGCGCCGCCGGGTGCCCGCGGCGGATCGCACCCGGAGAGCCTCGCCGCGGAGACGGACGACACGGAGGTTTGGATGTGGACGTTAGAAGCGATCGCGGAGGCGCGGAGACGCACCGCACGAACACAACAGGGCGCGGTTGTTGGCCCACCCACGCGAGCTTCGAACGTGGACAACTCACAAGGTGTGCCTGGCAACGTGTGGTACGGATCGTCATCTGGAGGAGGAGGGAAACCAGGCGGAGGACGCACAAAGCAGCAACCCGCGGTGACTCGATGCGACGCGGTGTTGGATTCGGGGCGGACTCGGGGCGACGTGTGTGGCGAGACGTACAAATGCGTACACTTCGCGCGCGGCGCGTGTGCGGCGGGCGGAGCCTGCTCTTATCTCCACACCCTGCCCACCGCTGCTGACGAGGCTGCCATGTCAAAAACGCACGACGTGTTCGGGCGGGAACGGAACGCCACGGACCGGGAGAACAACGGCGGCGTGGGCAGTTTCGTGAAGAACGTGAAAACGCTGTTTGTGTATTACGGCGGCGCCGCGAGCGCCGGGCACTTGTCGAAAGACGCGGTGGTTGATTTATTACGTAGCAACTTCCAGGAGTGGGGGCATGTCGCAGACGTGCACGCGGTGCCCACGAAGTGCTTAGGCTTCGTCAACTTCAGTCTTCGAGTTTCCGCGGAGTTCGCGAAGGAAGCGATGGCGGGCCAGACGTTGCTTGGGAAGGATTCCACGAAAAAAAGCAGTGCTGGCAAGAAAAAGCTCGCGTCAGATACCTCGGAAGCTTTATCAGTTAAATGGGCGAACGAGGACCCGAACCCGGATGCGGTGCAACGAGTGAAGCGGGAACGCGAAGATTTGGTGGTGGATGCGGTGAAAAGAGTGGAGTCGCGGATGCCCAAAGCACAACGGGTCGCGCGTGACCAAGCCGGAAAGGTACGGCCCTGGGCCTAGGAACCCAAATCCCGGCCTCCCTGTTTTGCCGATTGTCCGCCCGTAATTACGTAATACACATGGCCCGAAAGACTGACACTTCTTTTACAATCAAAGCTGGACGACGGCGCGTACCCGGACACGGACGACCAGTACCCGGACGCGCCGACGACGACGGCGACGGTTTCGCCGGACTGTTTGCCCATACCGCGACCCGACACAACCGCGGCGGTTCCGCTCGCCGCGCCGCCGCCAAAGGCTGGTTTACCGGAAATCGACACCGACGAGCTGGCTAAAATCAAGGCTGCGATAGGCCTGCCTGTGGCCGAGTCCCCTGACGACGACGACGACGAGTGCGAGTTCGATCCCGATGCGTACCCGCAGTTCGAAGTCGAGGAAGTTTGATAAGACGCGTTGTTACGATGTTATTAGAAGACACTTGGGAAGACAATACACTTCACCTCCACGGTACAATGTACACCTGTATCACCCTTTCAAAACCGTTCCCTCACGACGTCTCTCATTTTCCGTACCCGTCCCGCGCCCGCGACGAGGTGCCGCGCGCGCGCGTCCCGGCACCGGCGCCAGCGAAGCACGGGCGTGAGCGTCGGTCCGCGGCGCACCGCGATTTCAAGAAGCGTCGACCCGTACGCTTCGTACCCGTGCGTCAGTTCCAGCAGCCCTAAGGCTTGTATGAGTTGCGCGCGTGATGTGTGTGTAGTTCTGGATTCAGAATTTGAGTTCGGAGGGTCATCGTCATCGTCCACGCAGGCTTTTATCGCGCGATACAACACGGCGCGCGCTCTCCACACGGACTGTTTCGAAACCGAAACGTCAGACGCGCTTTGCGCGCCGGGATGCAGCCGGGGGGTTGGCGTTTCGCCGATGCTTACGCGAACCTTCTTTTGCATCTGCGCGTACGAAATCCAAGCCGTAACATCAGTCGGGTACGCCGAGAGATACGTCTCAAGCACAAGCTCCGCGGCCTGGAACTCGCCGGCATGCCACCAAGCAATCGCAACGCGTGTGTCCGGGCCTTTCCGATTTGAAGAAGGTCCCGCCTCGGCGTCATCGGACGCGGGGCACCGGAGCGCGGCGCGAGCGCGGACAGGGTGGGCAACGCGCTTGGTGGTGGTTCTCGACGAAGAAGCATGTGATGTGAGGGGTGCCGGAGCGCGGAGACGCGAGGGAGAGGCGCGCATGCTGAATGGCAAGGCATCAGGCGTGAGGCCGGCACACGCCAAAAGCGTTTTATTATTCTCGGTCGAATCAAAAAAAGCACTAAAACCAAAAAGTGGCGCGCAGTTGAGGCAGTCCGACATGAGCTCCGGGGAGTCGTCATCCGAGTCCTCCGAAGCGGAGGCGTCGTCGCCGGTCCGTGACCGCACGGTCAGCGTGCGATGTGGAAACGCGGGCTCGTCGCACCCCGCGTCTCGGGCGGCGCGGGGCCTCGCGTTTCTGAGACGCGACCTGGCTTTCACAATCGCGGTGAGGCAAACGGTCGATTGCGTGCGCCCTGATGCGGGGAGGGACATGACGAAACCGCGCGCGCAAAACGTTCGGGTCACCGCGAAACCCCCTACAAGTATGATGTCCAGCACCGCGCTCGCGCTCGCATCCGGGGTGGCCACGAAATCAGCCACGCGCAGGTTAACCAAGCAAGAGGTGTCCTACGGCGAGAGGTTAGAGACTGGTTTACGGGACACGAAGAATCGTCTCGCTTCTTCACAAAGGACACAGAAAATACGCGCGCAAACTTTAGCAAAACACGACGACGCCGGCGCCAAGCTTCCATTCGCCACGGATTACGCACAGGCCGCGGCTTTGAAACTCCCAGAAAAGCTGGCATCCGCGAACGAAAGCTCACGGAGGCTGGGGCTGAAAACGCGGTACAAGGCGGTGACTTCCAAGGAAAAAAGAAGCGTTTACGTCGAGGCGTATTGTTTGTTCGATGAGCCACAAAAAGAAAAAGAAAACGCGAAGGATGGGCACGTCTCCGCAAAAGGTAAAAAGAAACGAGACCAAGAAAAACCTGTGGGTCCGCCGCGTCGTTTGTTAAGTGTCAACACCTTTCTGAACAGCGAACAGCGGCTGTGGGCACAGGCGAGGTACTTGGAAACCGACCACGCCGTGCGAGCCGTGCACACTTCGCATCGGACGATGCGACCCGTGACGACGATCGAAACGGCGATATCAGCGGTGGACGACGATGGGTAGAGTACGTCGGTTATCGTCAAGTATTTACGCAAACACGGACACCTGTCACGTCAGGCTGTCGTTTCGGTTCGTCTCAGGGTCCACCAATCCAAGCGCTACCACCGCGCCTTTGCGCAAATCGGGAAACTCGCCCCCCAACCGCGCCGCGCGCGCCGCGTCCATCTCGTACACTTCTGTTTCGGATGAAGCGACGCAGGAGAGGACGTTCTGCGTGCGTCTCGCTGCGACGCGATCCAGTGGGGAACAAAACGCCTCCACGCCGATTGAGTGCGCTCGCGCGGTCCCGCGACACACCACGAAGCGGTCGCGCGAGTCACCGCTTTTCACGCTCGCCTCGAGAAGGGAATTCGTCGCGCGTCGCGTGACCAGCCCGGGCGTTGCGGGGGATTCAAAGTCGAAACCTCCACCCAGGGTCACCACGAGCTCGCCTTCGTTGACCATGACGAAGGTAGATGCGATGTGGAACTTTGTGCCGGGTGAAACGATGCGGCACACCAGCGCGTCCGCGACGGCGCGAAGGGCTTTTTCGGAAACCTGTCCTCGTTTTCCGTCTTCCTCGCCGGCGTCTTCCTCGCTTTCTTTGTTTTGCGCCGTCGCCGCTTTGCCGCCGAACGCGAGACGAAGATCGCCCTCCAGCGCCCGGAACCTGGTTTCCCGGCGTAGCGCTTCTGGGAGGTCGTTTAGCAGCGCGCGGTCGTTGTTGGTTTTCATTTTCCGGATCCAGGTATCCGAGAAGAACGTCACGAGGCGCGTGCGGAGCGTTTTCGGGACGGACGGGTGCCGGTCCAGGAAACACCGCAGGGCGATCATTTTCTCCCGGTACGCCGCTCTGCGAATCGCCGCGGCGCCGTGCGAGTTCACGAGCGCCGCGATGGCGCCTACAAGGTACGCGAACCACGTGCTGCCCACGATCATCACCGCCGTCGCCACCAATCGTTCCGGAAGCGTGACCGCGGCGACGTCGCCGTACCCGACCGTGCTCACCGTGGCGGTGGCCCAGTACACCGCGGCGACGTACACGTCCCACTTGCTGAGATCGGCGAAGTCGGCTGTTTCTGTCGGGTCGTTCGCGCCCGTGGGGTCGCCGTCGCCGTCGCCGAAGCGGTCCGCGGCGAGCCACGAGTGTTGGATCGGTTCGAGCCTCGCGGTCGCGATGAACAAACTGGCGCAGGTGTTTATGAGCAACAGAAACTCACCCGAGGTTTGCGCGAGCCACACCGGGAGCAGCAGCGAGGTCGCGGCGTCTGTCACGCCGGTGAGCACGGACTCCGCGTCACCCACGGTTGTGCCGAACAGTTTGCGTAACCGGGTTAAAAGCATAAGACGACACAGACGAACCGCCGCGGTGGCGACGTGCGCGGAGGAGGCTTTGGAGTTTTAAGGAAAAGTGTCAGTATTGTATGGTCGGCGGGATTTGGGAAATATAATTACTTACCTTTGTCCACCCCGGCGTCGCGCGCGACGCTCGCGAGCCACAACGACCACGCGCATTGCGCGACCAACGGAATCACCGCCACTGCTTCGCTTATGAACGTCCCGTGAGTGACGTACACCGAGGCGATGTCGTTTGGGGCCATCACCACGGCCCGCCGCCCCAGCTGGGACGAAGTTATCAGCACCCCGGTTCGAAAATTGTTCAAAAGCGCGGCAAGGAAGAAAACACCAACCGCGAAGTCAACCACCGCTTCCCAGGGCCACGGATCCGATCCGTGGCCGCCAAGGCGCGTGGGGGCGTCGAAGGCGACGAAGATGGGCGTGAGAAGCGCGACGTGCGTCAGGGTCAGGAAGAAACAAAGAAGGGTGAACACCAGGGCGACTGCTGAGTCCGGGGCGCTGACGAACCACGGGGGGGAAGAACGGTGCGCGCTGCCGCGTTGCCTTCGCTTCGCTTCCAGCGAAGAGAAAGTCGACTCCGGGACCGCGACGGAGCGTTGCCACGACCGAAGCGCGGCGGGAAAATGTCGCGAGCCCCGGCGCGGCACCGCGCTTCGTGTCCTCGTCCTGAAGGGCGACGACCGCGTGCTCGGGGTCGTGGCGGGGGCGAGCTCGTTTGGCCCGGACCCACACTCGTCGTCGTCCGACTCGCTTTCGCTTTCGCCGTCACAGAACGACAAGTTGGGCTCACTCCTGGAAAGCGAGAGCGACGAACGAGCCCTTTGCGTGTCCATGGCGTCCAGGAAGAACGCGTCCAGGGAAGATCTTCGAGTAATGTGAGGCATGCTCGTGGACGGTCCGTCGTGGTTCGCGTCCACGCGGGGCGACGAAAAGTGGCGAGGGCAAAGGCAGGCCCGAGGAAATAGTATTTGAAATTTTCCAAAACGCTGCAATCAGTGGACAAGTTTAGGTCTACGCCGGGGCTCGCACGCGCGTCTCGCCGCGTCTCGTACCCGTCGTCTCCTCTCCACTCTTTGTCGTGCCCTGCTGGTCACAACTTGAGCGACGCTTTGTTTTTCATGCCGTCGCTTTTTTTCGGCTTGGAGACACCGAGGGCGTCCGCTTCCTTGGCTTCCTGTAACATCGAAAACACCTTGGACGATTTCGAAAACTCGCTCTTGGACCGCGACCCCGCTGGCGCCGCCGCGAGCATCGCCACCTTTGGCGCTTTCCGCGTGAACCCCGCGTCCTCCGCCGCTTTCTCCTTGGCTTCCTTGTCCTTCTCCCTTTTGACTTTTTTCCGTTCGTGTTCGTTCCCAACCGCCTTCGCCTTGCGTTTGCGCTTTGCCCGTTGCGATTTCTTGTCGTCTTTGGTGAGCTCGCCGTCGGCTTTCACGTCGCCCGCCGCGCTTCCTCTTGTCCCGCCCTTACCGTCGCCGCCCACAAACACTTCTTCCGGGGCTTTCCCCGCACCAGCGCTGGCCATCACCGGCCCAACCTCCTCCACCACAAGCGCGGGCGCGTCACTCTTAATGGTCATCTCCAGAACCGTCGGCCGCGGCGCGAAGTGGAAGTTGGAAAGGGCGTCGAGTTTTTGGGTAAGTTTTTCAAACAAAGCCCGCGCTTCAACCACGAGCGGCGTTTCTTTGTCCTCCTCCAACGAAGCCCCTCCTTGCGTTTTCGCGGCTTGTTTCTGCGCCACGTAGTCATCCGCGTATATATCACCGAGGCCTTTTTTGGATTTCTGGTCATCCAGCTCCGTGAATTGCCGTCGCTTGCGGTCGTCGCCGCTCGGCTCCACGCGCTCCACGTCGTCGAACCGCTGTTCCACGATTCTCGATTTGATAACGTCCTCCAGTTTTTGCGTCATTTCTTCGGAAACCACAGGCGGCGCGGCGGCGTTGTGGTCGAACTCAAGGTCCGCCTCGAGCACGGAGTTTTTCGGGCGTTCCTTAGCACTGGCTTCGCCTTTTAACAGCCAGGTTTTGGTTTCAAGCGCGCGTTTCTCTAAACCGGAAATCTGCTTCGCCAGCTTCGTCTGCGCGCGCTGAAACGCGGATGGCGCGTAACCGTCTCTTCGGGAGGCGACAGTGGTAGCCGCGACGTGTTCGTCATCTCGCTCGTCATCTTCTTCCTCGT
>TARA_B110000208_G_scaffold72272_1_pt1 | contig 21577 bp, 2 predicted proteins | sample TARA_B110000208 | Tara Oceans TARA_B110000208 (sample SAMEA4397426) | marine metagenome | biome: Polar Biome; feature: [SRF] surface water layer (ENVO:00010504); material: water (ENVO:00002006), including particulate matter (ENVO:01000060) such as... | depth 5 m
GGGCAGCGGCTTGAGGAGAGCAAGAAGATCAACCAGTCGCTCTCCGCGCTGGGGAACGTCATCGCCGCCCTCACTGACTCCCGCGGGCGGCAGCACATCCCATACCGCAACTCAAAGCTCACGCGCATCTTAGAGGACTCTCTCGGGGGGAACTGCAAGACGACGATGATGGCGATGATCTCCCCCGCGCTCGATGCGTACAGCGAGTCGCTCTCGACGCTGAAGTTTGCGAACCGCGCGAAGAACATCAAGAACGAAGCGCGAGTAAACGAGGACCTCGACCAGAAGTCGCTGCTCCGCAAGTACCAGAGCGAGCTGCGCCGGCTGCGCCAGGAGCTGACGGAGCGCAGCGCGGGCGTCGTCGACACGCGCCGCCTTCTCGAGGTGGAGCAGCAGCGGAAGCAGGCGGAGATGGACAAAACGGCGGCGCTGCAGGCGCTGGAGGAGCGCTCGCAGGAGATGATGCGCGAGAAGGATGAGAAACGCAAGCTCGAGCACCGGATCAAGATGCTCACGAGCCAGATGCTGGTGGGGGGGGTCAACGGGAGCGGCGGCAAGGGAGGCGCCCCTGTCAAGGACACTCCCGCGTTCCGTCACGCCCTCAAGGAGGAGAACGATCGAATCCGGACGCAGTACGAAGGGCGGCTCAAGGATCTCGAGGATGAGCGGCATGCCATTGAAGATGAAAAGGCGCAGGTCGATCGCTACAAGCAGCTCCTCCTGAAGCAGCGCGACATTATGATTGCCCTCACTCAGCGCCTCAACGAGCGTGATGAGCAAATCATGGGGCTCCAAGATGAGCTCGACGCGTACGATCGCCACCAGCGCGATCTTGAAGAGCGCCTTGACGCAAAGACGGCGGAGCTCATTCGCTTCCAACGCGGTGCCGTCGACGATGCGACGCAGCAGCTCCCTTCCACCTTCTCCGCGTCCTCCGCCTCCACCTCCGCTGCCGCGGCGGTGGCAAGCGGCGGCGAGGATGCCGCACGCGCCGTCGCAGCGGCCGCGATGCGGGAGGCAGCAGCGCCCACACTGACGATGGACGCAGCGCGCCGTCGAATCGATGAGCTTGCCGCCATTGTGGTGGCGCAGGTGCAGCGCCAAGCAGGGTTCACGGCGGAGCTGGGCGAGGCGCGGCGAGCGACGGCGGCGGTGGAAGCAGTGCTGCGCGAGCGCCTCCACTCTGTCGTGGACAGCGAGATCAGCGCCCGCGCGGTGGGCGGCATCACCGCGGGGGCGGAGGCGGAGACGAAGGAGGCGAGATCCTCCGTCTCCCCCGCCGTTGCGGCGGTGCGCGCTGCGGAGCTGCAGACGCGCGTGCGCACGCTGACGCAGCAGCAGCTCGAGTTTCGGCGCCAAGTCGTCGAGCAGGTCGCGTCGAAGGACGCGACGATTGCGACGTTGCGGGGCGAAGCGCAGCGCGCAAAGAGCGATCTCGCGGCGCAGCTCGACGCGCGCGGCGCGGGGGTGCACGCGAAAGCGCAGCAGGACGCGCGCGTGCTGGAGGATGAGCTGCGCACGCACAAGAAGGAGCGCAAAGCGATCACGACCATCATGGAGTCGAAGATCAAGGTGCACGTCGACAACATCTCCCTCGTGCTCACCGAGCGCGCCAAGGCAGCGGCGCACGCCAAGAGCGCGCGCGGCGGCGCCGCTTCCGCGCCGGCGAGCGAGAAGATGCTGACGCGCGAGGTCGCTGCCTTGCAGCGCCTCGTCAACGCCTCGGTCGCCGCTCTGCAGAACAGCGGCGGCGGCGGAGGGAGCAAGGAGGCGGAGCCGTCGAAGTCGCAGTCGCAGCAGCCGCAGTGGGCCTCCTCTATGAGCAGCGAGAACCGATCCTCGGCCAACAGCAGAGATGTTCACTTCGCCGCCACGAAGCAGCCACAGCAGCAGCAGCAGCAAGCGCTGCCGCTCAAGCTGCGCCGCAGCCACACGCCGAGCAGAAGCAGAAGCAGCGCGGTCCCGCTCCGCCGCTCGCGGAGCCTCGGGGCGGGTACTAAAGCTTACTACTAGCAGGGAGCTCGCGTAGGAGAGAGCGAGCAAACGCTCCACAACTGTAATGTTAAACGTATTCTTAAACGCGCACTTGAGCAAAAGATGCTATAATACTGTACTGCCAAGCTCATTGATCCTTGCACTCAAAAGTCTCGTGCGTCGGGGCCAAGATATATTTTTAACAAACTTAAAAACCCCACTCAATGTCAATGTTGTGTTATTAGGTCACGATGGGCATCAAACGCTGGTGGCTTGTGCTCCTCGTCGCTGCGACGCTGGCGGAGGAGGCGGAGGACTATTCCTACCCTGAGATCCGCATGTCCGCCGCGGCGCCAGTTCGGGAGGGGACGCGAAGGCTGGCTGCGAGCGACGACGTCCTCACATCGTACACTGTGTTCCTCACGCACGCACCGCGCGAGAACTGCGTCGCAGATCCGCCGTGCCACGCGTGCGACGGTGCGGATCCAACGATGTGCGAGTGGCCGTACTCCACGTGGGAGAGCGCGTCGGTGGAGGTTACCGTCACACCAGGGTCAACGGCTGAGCTCGAAATTGTTGCGCCGCCGCCGCCGCACAGGTTGATATTCACTGCGCTCAATTGGCACGTAGAGCAAACCGTCGTCGTGCGTGCGCCGCGTGACTTTGTCGATCGCGGCAGCAGCTACATCGCCGCCGTGTTTCACACCGCCGCGAGCGCGGACTCGCGCTACGATGGCGCGCGCGCGCGCTTCGTTGCTGACGATGCGCGCGCGGGCGAGGACGCCGTGTCCATCCTCGTGCGCGACGCCGACAGCGCGAGCGTTGGGGTCGCGGGCGAGCTCGCCGTGAACGAGCGGACTGGCGTTGTTGAGTACAGCGTCGTGCTCGGCAGCCGACCGCGCGCGCCCGTCACTGTGAGCGCCGCAGCGATGGAGGGCGACCGCCTCGACATAGTCGGTGGCGGCACCGTCACGTTCGACCCCGAGACCTGGGACACGCCGCGCTCGCTGCATCTGCGCACGAAGCCGCGCGCTGCGCACGATGCTGGCTGGGCGCACCTCTCGGACTGGCACCTCACTGGAGTGCTGCACGCCGTGCACAGCGAAGACGTGGCGTATAACAGCGGTCCCGTGGGGCACGGTGCGGAGCTTGCCGTCAACATCAGCAGCGCGGACCCCGAAGCCTACGTGCTCTTTGCGGACGTCGACGAGGTTCCCCCGGCGCTGCAGCTCACCGAAGGGCAGAACGCGACGTACCGCGTGCGGCTCCGTCGCCAGCCCGCTGCGAACGTCACCATCGCCATCGCGTCCACCAACACGCTGCTTCTCGTCGTCAGCCCTCGCACGCTGCACTTTGACGAGGAGAACTGGGCCGCGTACCAAGCCGTGCTGCTCACGGCGCGCAACGATGATGTCGACCGCGGCGCTGCGTACCGTGTTGAGGTGCGGCACGGCGCCACCAGTTTCGACCCTCGCTACGCAGCCAAGACGGTGCGATTCTTCCCGCCCAATGAAGGCAAGCTCTCCATTGAGGTGCTCGACGACGACGAGAGTGGCATCGTCGTTGCGACGGTTCCATTCAACGCAGCGAGCGCGGCTGCATCATCGACGGTCACGATTACGGAAGGAGAAGACGCAGCGCGCTACCCGGTCGTGCTGAATGCGCGTCCGGCGCACCCCATCGTCGTCGGTCTGACGCCTGTCCGCACCCAAAGTGGAGCGTTCCTCGTTGCTTCGCCCAGTGTGCTCGTCTTCAACCCGAGCAGCTGGGACGTTCCGCAGTACGTGCACGTCCGCGGCGTTCGCGACGCTGCGGTCAGGAGTAGCCGCGTTGCAGTCCTGCAGCACGCGGCGCGAACGGGAGTTCGATTCACTTCCGCGGCGCACGCCGTTGTTCGCGTCCACTCTCTCGACACAGCAGCGCTTTTGACGAGTGCATTTCCTGATGCCGAGACGGCAGCGACGCGCCCATCCGTAGTGCTCACGGAGGGCTCCGGTGCAGGTTTTCTCTCCATTGTCCTCGCATCACTGCCGCTCCACACTGTTGCGGTCAGCGTCGAGTCGTACTCGCCGCGTGTTGCGCATCTATCATCGCGCGTTGTTCGCTTCACAAGCATGAACTGGGATCAACCGCAGCGCGTTGCTCTCAGCGCAGTCCACGATCCCGTGCGGCAGCGCATTTCGAATGCCCCCATTCGCGTGAGCCTTGCTAGCAGCGCAAACGAGTACGCACGTGACAAGGTGGCAATTGTGCCGCGAAGCGATCTGCGCATTGGCTTGCGCGATAATGATGTTGCTGCGGTTGCGCTGATCGTTCCAATGAGTGGGCTGCGTCTCACCGAAGGTGGCGCGTCGTGCACTGTGCCTGTCGCGCTCTCGAGTCGTCCAACGCACGACGTGACGGTGAGCGTCGTCGTCGAGTCGACGAGTCACCTCTTCATTCTCGAGGGCGCTTCACTGCTGTTCACACCTGAAACGTGGGATGCCGTGCAGTCCGTCCGTGTACGCGCCCTCGTTGATCACGCAGAAACGGCCTCGCTGCACTACACGCTCTTCGTTTTGGCGCAGAGCGAGGATGCATTCTACAACCTTGTGAACAGAACCATTGGTCCAATTAACGGGGGTGATGAATGGGGTGAAACTACGCGTTCTCCCGGCACGTCGCATCACCTCTTCGTTCCGTCCACTGTGAACACTGAGGTGATTAACGTTGACCGCGCGCACGTTGTTGTTGGTTACGAGTTTGGCTCGCCCCAGGTCGAGCAAAATGGCCAGTCGTGGTCACACTCCCTCTCGCTCAGCAGCATTCCAAAAGCTCCCGTCACAATCAGGATTGCGACATCTCCTTACATGCGTGTGTTTGCTTCGGCGCGCGATTCGGTCGCACAAACGTGGACCAATCCCCATGCAACCGTACCGAGTGGTGCTTTCAATGTTGTTTCGCTCTACGATGACGAGGTAACCCTCAGAATTGATCCTCTGAACTGGAACGTGAAACATGTGATTACATACGTCGCGAAAAAGTTTGACAAAGCGGTTGTGAGCGCGGAGAACATGAGCGACATCAGCGTCGTCAATCCAATCGGGCCGTCTGGTTTCGAAACACGCTCCGTGATACCCGCCCTATCTCGCTTCACTGTCACTTCGGAGGACTACTTTTTCGTGCGATCATACGATCTTGAAGGAATCGAAATGCCGATTATTCGCGCTCCGATTGTTGACGCAATTTACCCTGCCGTAAACATCAGCGCCCGCAATGAGGATGGGTCGTCGAGTCGGCTCGTTGTGCATGCACCACCAATGTACCATGGTCCAGGGCTCTCTGGCAAAGAAGATATCGGACTCCCCGGTGTGATTGCAATATATGGTCGCAACTTCGGTACCACTCCTGGTATTATCGCCCGATTCAGCAACCAGCCGTGCATTGAAACTCTGTGGATCAACAGCACGCTGGTTTTGTGTCGGCTGCCCTTCGGTGCGCTGAGTGGCGGCGATGTTGCTCTCGAGCTCGATGGGTCGCAGCGTACGCTGCATGAAAACGACAAGGATGCTGTGAGCACGTTGGAGCTCGATTCTCCGCTTGTCTTCGCTGTTGATCCCGTTCTTCTCATCACTCAAGGCGGTGGCAGACTCCGCATTATTGGTGCCAACTTTGGCGTGCATCAGTCCCGTCTGGAAGGCGTGTGGGTCGGTCCGTACACGTGTGTTGATCCCCGTTTGCTATCGGACAGCCAAATCGTGTGCCTTTCGCCGCCAGGAATGGGTATCGACTGGCCCATTACTGTACGCATTCGCGGAGCTGTGAATAATGAAGTGAATCGCAACAGCACTGTCGTCTCGTATGCACCTCCTGCTATCACATCTGTGCGTGGATGCGCCGTGGACGATGGTGCACCCTCGACATCTACGTGGGGTTGCCCCACGAGTGGCGGTACGCGGATACAAATTATGGGTAGCAATTTTGGTCCAGCAGGTGCAGTTGTGACCGTCAGTGGTCGCAATTGTCCCGTGGTTCAGCAAACGCACGGCTCGCTGCAGTGTGAGCTCCCAAGCGGCGTTGGTGCAGGCGTTGAGATGCTCGTGTCTCAATTCAACGGCCGTGTGAGTTCACCAGTCTACTTGCTTTCTTACGCGCCACCAGAAGTGCACTCGGTTTCTCCCAATCGCACATCGGCAGGAGGAGGCGGTTGGATCTCGATTCATGGGCAAAACTTTGGACCGCGCGACTTGCTCTCTAATGCTACGAGTGCAGGAGTTGGCACGTTGTCCTGCGAGCATCTTGTGTGGGTCTCGCACGAGCAGCTCGACTGCCGAGTTCCGAGTGGCAAAGGCGCGAAGTTGGATGTGAACGTTCGCGTGAGTAACCAACACACAGCGGCAAACAGGAAGTTTTCGTACACTCCCTACGTGCACGGTCTTTCGCGTTCTGATGGTCCTCGCCAACAAGGCTATCACATTCGCGTGTATGGTCGTGGCTTCTTGCCTGTCGGTGATACCCTTCTCTGCCGCTTCGAGTGTGCGAAATATCCGCCGCCTCCAACACCGTCGCCAACGCTGTCTCCGACCATAGCGCCCACGACACCGAGGCCAACGCCTTCTCCAACGTTTTCATTCACTCCGATGTGTGATCCATTCGACTTTATGGCGAAAGAAGACATTGCAGATGGTGCACTCGTCGTCACTGGCGACATAGGGCAGCAGGACGTTCTTGCAATTCCACTCGCAACGGAGCGTAAGACTGTGCCGACGAGTGCGTACGAACCTGGTGGCCCTTATCATGGCATTAATTCGGCAGCAGATCCTGCTTACTTTTCAAATGCGTGGGAAGCCGATTCATCGACTGTGTATCCGAAGGATTATGCACACTCGTACGACCCACGCGGAACCATGATGTCGCACGCAGGGTCAAACTACACGTCTTCTTCAGAAATCTTCAGTACCCTTGGTCATAAAACCATAATTCGTCGAGCGTGCGGGTTTTTGATTGAAACAGAGGGCACCGATACTCTTGTTTTGAACGTCACGCGTTGGGACGTCGCATTCGACTCCGAGCTCACCGTGTGGAGTGACGCTCCAGGAACTAAGGGTGCGCGACTTCTTTTGCGGCTTTTAGGCACGCAATCGAAGCTTACAGGCGAATTTCAGGAGGCGAACAACAACATGAGGAGTCTGATGAAAGACAGCAAGTTCGGCGGTTCGTGGTCGTCTTCCGTTGTGTCTACGTACGGCGAAGGAAGTATGGATGAACTCATTCTCACGGGCCCGTACGCTGGAGAACGCATGCCAGTCATTGCAGCGTACCGAAGCGTGAATGATGTGTATCACGACGGCGCTACTCCGACAGCGCTTGAAATGAAGACCCGTAACCGGCTTTGGGTCAAGTGGTATAGTGGTAGTCAAGAATCGAACGGTTTCCGAGCGGAGTGGTCGACTGTAGCTTCAGCGAAAAAGCGCGTCGACACTATTTGCATGCATGGCGTATACAGAATTGGTGACGGAGCAGGTTCGAAGTGCAGTGTGGAAGAACGAAACACATTTGGTTGCGTGGAGCGGCCGAACATGACAATAGGGCGCTTTGTTTCTCACCAGAACTTTAACCGTTCAGGGAGCTACGCTGAGCAGCCCGGTCCGTACGAAGGCGGTCTTCCTGGACTTGGAACGTGTTCACGAGGCCCAAGTGGCACGGATTGTGCCTCGTGCATTACAGCTTTGATCACCAACCCATCAATCAAGACCGAACTAATGGTGCTTTCGCTTGATTGGTTTGACCTTGGAGCAGGTGATGCTCTCATCTTCCAACAAGGTGTCACTAGGTACACGGACAGTTTCCAGGGATCGTACGAGGGCTGGGAGGAGTGGTCAGTCCTCAGTGATCAACAGAAGACGCTGACCATGAGCCCATTGGGTCCTCGTGGGTACAACAACTATCGATGGATTCGCGAAACGTCGCTGAGTGCAGTTCGCATTCGATGGGAAGGACGTGCTGATAACGGAACTGGCTTTTCATTGAATTGGGAAAGAGTGGATGTCTCACTGTCGACAGCTCAGCCAACAGCGGCCCCAACGGCGTCTCCCACCCCTGCAACTTTTGCACCAACATTCGCACCGACCGTTGTGCCGACAGTTGCGCCAACGCTTGCGCCTGCAGTTGCAAGTGGCGGCACGAGGCGCCGTCGACAGCTGTTGGAAAGTGCTTCGAGAAGCGGTGATCACCGGGTCGCATACCTGGACAGTGGTCAAGCCGCACCGTTTACTCCGTTTGTGACTGCTCTGGAATGTGCTACGCGCGACACTGAACGAGTCCATTACATGACATCTGGGCTCCTCGTCTCACCGTCTCCTGCAGCGCTGCTGAGAAACGCGACCGAAAAGCACTGCTCGTGCGGCACCATCGTCGACACTGGTGACTCGGTCACGCAACTCGACGTTCACATCTTTGCTACGGCTTGGGCACTCAATGATTGGCTCACGATCTATGAAGGATCCCCTAACAATTCGGGCATCGCGATTGCAACGTTCAATGCCTCGTTTGCTGCTTCTGGTTCACGCTTGACTCTGTTCGCGAGGCACGGAGGTTTTGTCGCGCGGTCACGAATGACGTACCCTGGAGGGCAGTGGTCTCTGTCGTGGTCTCCTGTCGTCAGTAACGCCAACCACACGATGCTTGTGCGCTCGTCGCATAGGCGGCGTCTTCTGGTTCGAAGCCCGAGTCCGACTCCACTTCCAACACTCGCTCCAACGGTGGAGCCGACCCCTTTCCCTACGACAACACCACCAACACCTGACCCTACTCCGGGGCCAACGTTTGATGCTCACTTCCCCACCCTAAGTCCCACGCCGCTGCCGACGGAATCACCCACGACTCCTGGACCAACGTTTCAGCCGACGCCTTCTCCCGTTCATGATGCTGGCTTCGACATTTGCGACTTTGCAGCAATGCATGCATCATCGTTGATTACACGCGGAGCGATGGTGTCACATTCCCGCTGGAAAGTAGGTGAGCCGTATTCGACATCTCCGTCGTGCCCGCATTGTGTCGGCACTGCGGACGCAGGAAACGATGCTTGCATCACTACGGTGTATATTCGAGTACCCGTGGGGTACCGCATTGTGATCGCGTTCGATGCTTCTGAGTTTGATGTTGACCCATCAGCTGATCACGCTGTCGGAACGCCTGATTTTCTTTCTATTCGTAGCGCAGGTGCAGTTGCGCACGCGAGCGACGTAGTTGAACTGACTTCACCGCCACCGCTGACGGAGGAAGAAACATACCTTGGCACCGGAGAAACCGTTGAAGCTAAACTTTTTGCGTCCCTCCAAGGAGCCGGAAGTACCGCATTTGCAGTGCTCGATGATACGTGGCATCTGAAACCGCATTTGAACTTCACATCGACTGGTAATGTTGTCGAGGTGTCGTGGAAAGTCAATAATCGTGCTTCGACGTTGAGTAAAGGCTGGCGCCTGCACTGGAACGCCGTCGCGAGCACTGAATCGGCAGTTTGCGATGCGGAGGTTCATTACCGACCAACCGGGACTTTAATCTCGCACCGAGGCTTTATCGGCAACAACTTTAAGCCGTCAGAAGTTGCGAGTCACCAGTGGATCTTGGGCAAAGAAAGCGAAAGCTGCGATGCAACGTGCAACCTGTTCAGCGGAACGTGCAACGCAGCGGGGCAAAATCTTATCACTGCGGATGACGATTACGCACGATCTGCGGTGAATTCTGCGAAGGAGTACACACCCGACTTCGTGATTAATGCTGATCCCGCGTTCTGGGACGCAGATGGCGACGGCTTGCTGGATCTCATCGTATCCAACGTCGTGGGTACGGTTCAGATCTTCGTGAACGATGGAGATGGAAACTACGACGTTGAGAATGTGGAGTTGGCAAAAGCGATATTTGGCTCTGTCAACGTTACGAATGGAATTATGCTTTTTTTGAAGTGTGATGTGAATGATGCCGCGTGCGATGATCTCGTCGTCGAGGATGGCGTGTGTGATGGCGCGGCGTTTCGGGACGGGGCCCCGGCAACATTGGCACAGTGCCAAACTCTGACGATGGCAGATATTTTGATTATCGGTACTGAATCAGGACACCTCCGCACGTGGGTCCGCCCGCTAGGATCCGTGGGCGTGGTGGCCAGTTTCGTTGAACTAACTCGCTCCACGTTTGCACCCAATGGGTTGAAGTATGCGTTTAACCCCTACGGACTTCTCGATGTTGGCTCACACGCCGCTCCGACGCTGTGGACGCACACGTACGACTTTGGTGGCACCGCCCAATCAGTCACGTATCTCGTAGTTGGAAACGGAATAGGCGAGCTCGTTGTGTGGACAAACAAACGAGGTGCTGGAGGGTGGAAACAGCGGGAAGAAACCATCACAGTGCTGATGGGCAACATATTTGGCGTTGGTCTTTTCACTACGCCAAAAGCCGTCATTCCTTTGTTTGCGGACATGAATGGCGATAATCACCAAGATCTAGTTGCTGTTTCCCCCAGTGGAGAGATCAAGGTCTTCTTGAGGGTCGTCTCTGTTGCTTTTGACCGACAATTCTTTGTAAACTCGTTCAAGGATCCTGCTGTGCAGGCTGAAGATCCAAGTACTCCTGGCAGCTTTCTACCAACGTTCGATTTCGTATTTACCAGTTTCACCGACTCGAGATACGTCATTGTTGCTTGCTCGTACGGTCCCAGCTGCAGCGCTGGGGATCTCGTGTCTGGAGATCGACTTGGTCGGCTACAGAAATGGATGAAGACTATGGTAGAGGAACCCACCACGCATTGGACAGTTACATTTGTGGAGGTGAGCGGTGCGTTCCTGTCCGACACTCGCTTTGAAGGCTTTGAAGCCCACGCAGTGCCCGTGGACAGATGGTCTCCCCTCAATGCTACGTGCTCGCGGTGGATCAAAGGCTCGTCGTGGGGAGTCTTTCCGTCGTACTCTCCGCTGCACGAAGTGTGCTACTTCCGAAATCCTCCTAACGAGGGAACGAGCACGTGCAGCGATTGGTCTTCTTCGATGCGTCGGCTATGTTCGTGTGACTACAAGCTGAACATGGTGCAAAACAACGCAATCGTTCGAGCCGCGAGTAGATATACGGCATGCCGGGAGAACAACTATGACATAATACTTGCAGGGGGCACGCCAAGGCCCTTGTGTTTGGATTACACACCTTGCCGGACTCGCATTGAAGCACCTCCGACGTATACGATCCGCCTTGAGATCTCTTTTTTCGATTCACGCAATTACACCACTGGACTTCAGACAGATCTGTTCGGAAACATCAACACCCTCATTGTGGAAGCCGATACCTTGCGCGTTGGGGAGACTTTGAGCTTCAACGCTTCGGATAACGCACCTTATGAAAGGGGCGTTGCGCTGACTCCAGATATATGGTTAGATAAGCCGCATGCATCCGTTATCATTGACTCATCGGATCCCGTGCTCCTACTTGAGTGGAACACCTATGGTGGAAGTCCTGGACTGCTGGAGGAGGAGGGCCTTGGCTGGAGAGCAGATTGGAACTTTGTGGTCATTCCCACCCCCGCTCCTACTTTCAACCCATACGACGTCTGCGATGGAATGGGCCAAGGTTTCGTTGATCATCCGTGCACGGAAGATAACCCTTGCAAGTTGCAGTCGCACGCCAAGTTTGACCTCGATGCCGCGCTTGCTGCGATAACAGAGACAACAAATTTCACATTCCCTAACGCATCCTTCGTTCCGGCGGCACAAGCGTACCCAGTTGGTACGAAATGCTCGCGGTTCATCAATGCCTCGCATCTTGCTGGCACTAATGAGAGCGGCATGACTGTGGCGCGCTTCACCTACTTTGACACAATGGCAGAGCACACAGTGAGCGTGTTTGATCAAGCTCCTTTCGTGAGCGAGCCTGCACCACTCGCAGTGTACACGTCTGCTTGCTACCCCTTCGATGGGCAAGCTAAGTACATTGCAGCGCGTGGCATTGTGGCATCGGCGAGTACGTGGACATACAGAAGCACGCAAGGGGCGAAGTTTGTCAAAAGTGTCTGGTTGAAAATACAAGATCAAGCGAGCGCTCATACAGTGTACACCTTCGAAAATGACGGCGTGGTGAGCTACAAGGTGCCTATCGATGTTGGAAATGCCTCGCACCCAATTATCCTGGATGAGTGCAGTAACACGATTACCGCGGCGAACAACGATGGCGAAGTCTACGCAATGCAGTTCAATATTTACGTCTTCCGAGATTTCGGTCATTCTTGTCCCTTACGTCGCGTTGATGGTGTTGGTACTGCGTGCGTCCCAGCAAACGAAGAGCTCATCGTGCACGCCAAGTCCCACGATCTGGATCCTTTCACCGAAGTCTTGACGCACCTGAAAGGATGCACGAACGCTCTGTGTGGTGCACAATACCCACCTGCTGACTACGTCTATGATGTGGTCAATAACGCGACACTCCGGAAAGGTAGCGTCGCAGCACTGTGGAACACAACAGCTCGTTGGAACCACGCGGAGCTCGGTGAAATCGCAATTACGTGGAGAACAGCAAAGCGCATGCAGGCTACCTTTGAAGAGCTGACTTGGGCACTTGAGTGGGAACGGGGTCCTCGGAAAAACCGCCCATTGCCCACTCGAGCACCAACAGCTGCGCGAGAGAATATTGCGTTGACGAAAATGAATGGAAAGTGGTCACACAACTCATCCTTTTCAGGAAATATGATGCACAGCAACTACCCGTATGGTGATGTATATGCTCGCGAAAACTTTAACGGGGCGAACATTACTGGCTCTGATCCGCGCACGATTATGTTCCCTTCCATGGTGGACACAATTTTTGTGGAATGGGACACCACGTTTGATTACAGTTACCTCGGTGAAGCTGCCTATCGTCGTGGGTGGCAACTCGAGTTTTGGCAGGTCACGTCGCCAACTCCAGCGCCGACCGTATTTGCTCCAGAGTTTGAAACATTAGCGCCAACACCGATGCCAACTGCGTTGCCAACACCCTTCCCAACTTTCCTCTGGGTGCCCGACCTCGAGACAACCGCTACGTACATTAGCGAGAACGAAGTGGCTTGCGTTCCACCCGACTATGATGTTATTCGTGCGTGCGAAAGCGAAGACATTAAGGTGGAGATTTCTGTTGACGCAATCCATTGGGGTGCTGATGGTGTGAACAACGTCTTTCATTTTACGGAGTCAACAGATGCACCCATCACGCTGAATTACGAACCGAAGTATGGCCCCATCCACCAGTCAACGTTTGTTCGAGTGACCGGCGCTGGCCTATCGCCGTCGGATCAGTGCGCAATGGGCAAGCATTCAATTAAAACCATGTACATCGATGCCTCAATGATTGTATGCGTCATGCCTCCACTCGATTTAAACTCAACTGAATCGTACGGCAACTACACTCACGTTTTGTATGTCGGGTATATGCGAGTGGGCACCTTCGACTTCTACAACCAACCAGCTGTCATCAGTGTTGCGCCATCGTCAGGGCTGGAATTCGGATGCCCTCACTCTCGAAGGGGGCGGAGTGAGTGGCTTTGGGGGAGTGCCTCTGCGGCGTTTCGCGCGGGCGATTCAGCTGAAGAAAATGCATGCCCTGGCGTCCGAGTGTTCACTAGTATGCCGCGGACAACGGAGCTCCCTCTTGTGCTTGAAGTGAATACTGTGCAATGCCGTTTTGGAATGCTGGCCGCAACTGCACACGCTGTGCGTCGCGTCAATTGCGACGCCTCGCTTCGGAGCGATGTGTCCTCTCCAACGGAGTTCACCGCCACGCGCGATACGGTGGGATCGCATTTCGTCAAGGACTGCCTTGAAGTGAAATGCGCACCTCCTCCAGCGCAAATGTTCCCTGAGTTCAACTTTGAAGGTTTACTTACGTTTAACGTGAGTGTTACTGTCTCACTAGATGCTGGCCGTTCGTACGCAGACAGTGATGTTTCGTATATGTACTACCGGTCATGCCCGCATGGCATGTACTGCCCGATCATGACATCCGACGACCGCGCGCTGACGTTCAAGAAGTGCGAGGCAGGCCATTTCTGCGCATCAGAAGGTAGCCGACGCCAGATTCCATGCCCACCGGGAACGTACCAGCCTCTTCCTGGCCAAGGCTCGTGCCAGCCGTGTCGCTCTGGTACCTACTGCGGTGAAGAGGGGACCGATGGAATCAACATCAAGCCAACGAAGTGCCCCGCAGGCTGGGTTTGCGACAAGGACTTCTCTCAAGGCTTTGACCAGTTCGACCGCCCCACTCCCTTGTCTGACATCGTCACAATGAACATGGGGCTTCGGACTCGATCGACGATCTGCCCGGAGGGTTCTTATTGCTTGTCCGGGACGAGTCGATTCATCGATACTCGCGATGGTGACGCGTGCTTTGCGAACAACACTTTCGTTTCGGGATACTCGAACACGACAGCAGCAACAACTAACGCTTCGCTGTCCAACTCCAACTGGTTGAATGCGTCGTACTCGAACGTAAGCATGTCATCTATCAGCAGTATGTTCAACCCGTGGCTTCCGATCTACGCCGAAGCTGAGCTCTTCATTCTCGAGTCGCATTCTTTCAAAGCGCGCCACAGTACTACGTACATTGCGGGGCATGAAAACGTCATTACGCCGTGCCAGTGTGAGATGGGCTTTTACTGCAAAGCTGGCACGACAACGCGCGAAAAGGTCGTGACTGAAATTGGATTCACTTATGGGAAGCAAAATATTTGCTTCGGTGGTTTCCAATGCGCAGCAGGGTCAATCTTCCCGCAAGGTCAGGATCAGTGCCCAATTGGCAGTTACTGTGTTGGAATTGATGTCTTTCCATGCCCCGTTGGACACAGCTGCCCTGACTATGGACTCGACGAGCCTCATGTTTGTCAATCCGGCTCCTACCAGAACAAAACGGGTAGCGATTCGTGCCCTCTCTGCCCGCTGGGGCACTATTGCCCGAAGGACAACCTCATCGACCCCATTTTGTGCAAACCCGGATACACGTGCCACGAAATTGGGCTTGTGCAGTCAGGCATCCGTTGCCCACGTGGTCACTTTTGCGCTGAAGGGAGTTCGTCGAGTGATACTTACGTGTGCAGTGTGGCGCACCAGCTCAACGCCAGCGGTGCTCCACGAGGTGCGACCCTTTGTGCCAACGTTACGGACCCTCTCTACAACTCTTCGCAAGGTGGAAGCACGATTCTTTCATTTTGTCTCGGAGGAGCTCATCACGGCGAACGGTGCTTGGATAATACCCTGTGCGAAGCGGATTCCTCCGAGCTCGAGCTTGAGAAATTTGGCTGCCGAACATTCCCGTGGTCAAAGATGCAATGCGTTACGGGTCGATGCCTCGCAGAGAAGAGGTGCAGCAAATATGCGCACAACTCGACGATTGGGAACGTGTGCAGAAACGAAGTGGATTGCATGCAAAGCGTGTGCACCGCGCCACTTGAGTGCCCGCCAGGGGTCTACTGCCTGTCGGGTATTGTTGCGAAGAAAATTGCATTGAAGCCTGAGTTCACTGGTTTGAGCTTGCTCGATCCAGTCCGTGAAGTCGGTCGCCAAGCAAGCATTGGCGGGTCGTACTTGCGCTGCTACCAGAGGAATGTTGCACCGAATTTCTTAGGAGACACGACGTATCTCGAGAACTACGCGTGCATCCCTCCAATTTGTCGAATTGTTACGCACAAAGCCTCTGGATCGCTCGTGGTGCAGATTTGCAACACAGTCCAGCTCTCCGCCAACAACTTTCCAGCGCCGTGCACGCAAGGGTCATTCTGTCCACGGGGCACGGGTACCGCCTCTGCGAGCAGATGCCCGCGCGGTTCATTCTGTCCTAACATTCGTAGTCTCATCGTTGCGAAAGACAAAGCAGCAGAAGCCAACACGAGGTACGTCGGTACTCTGTTCCCCAGCATGATTGAGTGCGGGCGGCAGCCGTGCATGTCCATTGAGGATCTGCGAGAGGAAGGGCTTTGTACTAGCGTAAGCGACTGCTCCGCAAGAGCGAAGCTGCTGAACAACTCAAACAGCACGGCGATGAAGCTTGTTGGGCCCTTTGATGTATCGAATACGACGCACGTGTGCGCGCGTGGCTCGCGAAAGCTGCTGAGTTGTATGGATGACACTGACTGTCCAGCCTCTGTGCAAGCATTGACACCGGAGTGTTTTCAGGTATTTGCAACTGATGTGCCAGTACCTGCTCGCGCTGGATATCACGTTCCTGTTTTTGGTGCGACGACGGACCTAAAGTGCACACCTGGCAAGTATGCCAGCGATGCAGGGTTCCCCGAGTGCCCTCTCTGCCCGGCTGGGCAGTACTGCCCGTCCGCAGGTCTCATGGAGCCGAAAATCTGTACGATTGGATACATTTGCGGTGTTGGATTAGTGATTCCTCAAGTTCGGTGTCCGAAGGGGCACTATTGCGTTGAAGGTGTGGGGACCAGCTTCCAGGGGCCGAAGCAAGTCACCTCGTTGCGTGTCATGGATCCACAGAATCCGAGTATGTTTTTATTCGATCTCTCGAACGCCACAGGACCATTTGCTGAAGGCTGCCCTACTCCCGATGCAACGTACGCTGCGTTTGGTTTTTACTGCCCCGTCTTCTGCCGAGCGGGTGTGTACTGCATCAGTGGTGTTGGTTACGACGTGGGTGTCAACCAACTGAACGATGCCACTGCGGATAACATTTTGTACCCAAAGATTTGCACGGAGGGCTACTTTTGTGGGCGCGGAAGTGAGAACTATATGGGAACAGGACAGTGCGCAAAAGGGACGTACTGCCCTGCTGGATCGCACGCGGCTCAGCCGGCGCCGAAAGGCAACTACGTCCCCACAGACGGGGCTAACCGAGTGTTCCCCTGCCCCAAAGGTCGGTTTGCGGGTCAAGAGGCGATGTCAGTGTGCTACGGCTGCGAAGCGGGAACGTACCAAGCATTCACTGGGCAAGCTGCATGTATTGAGTGCGGTATGGGCAAGTATTTGGAGGCAGAGGATGCGAAGACGCGCGGCTTTTCATGCGATGACTGCCCGCCGGGGAAGTTTGCAAACTCATTTGGCGGCAAGAGCCTGGACTCATGCTTGGATATTCCAGCGGGTTTCATCTGCCAGCTCTCTGGGCTGGGCCACAATCCTTCGATCAACTGGACAACATCGGACCAGGTTGCGCTGTCCTGCTTGAAGTGCCCGACGGGTTACCTATGCCCTGCCGGATCTTCAAGTTTTGCGAACGCGGAAGGGTGCCCTGATGGATACTTTTGCAACACCGCCGCGACAAGTGAGAATATCATCGCGAACGAGCCTGGTTCTGAAGTCAACGCAGGCATTTGCCCGCGTGGGTTCTACTGCCCCATCGGAACATCGTGGTCGACGAAACAAGCGTGTGCGCGAAAGTACTTCTGCCCCCCCGGTGTCGGTTCAATCCGTCCTGACTGTGCGCCAGGCACCACGTCGGACACGCTTGCTGGATACCCTTTCGACTGCTTGCCAAGCTTTGCTTGGCTTCGCCTCCGGCAGAACGGATTTCGCGTGATCTCAATTTCTCCAGGAACTTCGTCAACGCAGCTCTTGGACCCGATGGCGTACGACCAAAATCTCGGTGTTTGGAGAAGTCCCCCCGTATTTTCAGCCGACGAAGTGGCGTTGTCGTTCAATCTTGAGACGTTCGAAACCCTTCGACTCAAGCTCAACTTCAGTCGTGCCACAAAGCTTGGGCTCGTGTACGGCGACGACTATCGCGTGGCCATTCACTCTAAGCTTGAAGCGAAGGGCAAAGAAGTGGAACTACCGCTACCGGATGTAGAGATCACACAGGCAATGAACGATTTGGTTGAGGCAGATATTGCGCAGCTTATTTTGAATAACCCAGAGGATCTCGTTGGCATGAAAGCGGACGTCCAGGTGTGCCATTTTTGCTTGAATGGTGGGATCGTCACGGACGCAACATACGAGACCACAGTTAATGGTACTTTCGTTCCTGGCTTCAACGGGACCGTGCCCGTAACGGTTCGCTCGTCAACAGGCAGTGATGGAGAGAGTAAACTCTTTGCAAAAACGTGGTCGCACGATAACAACGACATGCGCTACCTCTACCGATCCGAAATTTTCAGCTATATTCGCGAGCCTGGGCGAAAGGAGCTGTACTTCAGATGCCTCGCATTCTGCGAAGAAGCCAAACTCCCGACACTGATGAAGGGTGACGATGATCTCGTTGGATATGGAATGACGGATGACCGTTACGTTCAAACTACGAACAGATATCCAATGCCAAAGTCATTCAAGCGTGTGAACGCCTCGCTTGCGTCGGTAACATACAGTGCGCAAGCGGCACTTCAAGAGACGGGTATGCTTGAGCTCGGCTTCATAGCGCGCGCGAATCAAGAAGTTGTCGTGCAGATCGAAATTTTGAACGGGACTCTGTATTCACGCGCGTTCGAGATCTTTGGTGGCTCAGCTTCATTGAATGACCCAGAGGTAGCAGTATATGGGAAGCCACAAAAGCCGCCCGGAGCATCGTACGTTGCATTGCTGAAGCAGAAGTCGAAGTTCAACCTTCCGCTGAATTTGCACAACTTCTTCGACCATACGAACACCAAGCGCACGCAGGGTGACGCTGCGTACACCACGATCTCAGAAGACATATTTCCATACCCTGATGTTCCGTCCGGAGCTCACATCTTACTGCTTCAATACCTGCGAAACTGGGGACCTGAAAAAGACTACCCGGAAGGCAGTAACTTCAAGGAGCTGCGCGAAAGTGGCAACTCAACGTACGTGGCGCCCGTTGGAGACCCAGTGCTACCATCCGACGTGGATAACATCGAGTGGGATCTCAACTTATTTTGGTCATCCAAGTCCGTTGCTTCGCTGCCGTACGTCCCGTACGTCAGCAATTGCGCTGGGTATGACTCATACATCCCAATTTTCCAGCTCTTTGAGCACCCAAGTTGTACGTCAGCCAACGCGGATAGCGAACCTGTCTTGGCGTACAACCCGCTGAGTGATGGGAATCGGCTCGACGCTGATTTTTGCGACATCGTGATCGACTGCATCTTGGAAGAAGATCCTGCCGTTGCTACGTCGAAGACGTCGTATAGCTGGTTCCTTGCCCAGGTGGAGGACTTCCTCTTCTTCTTCACGCGTAGTCCGATCTCCAAAGATATTTTTGCAGGATACTCGGCAAATTCCGGCGTCGAGGTTGAGAAGAGCTCAAACGAGCTTATGGACCCAACGACGGAGACCGACTTGTGGTCGGATTGGGAAAGCGTGCCCGTGGTTGTGAACTCCGCGTGCGTTGAAGTGGACCGTGAAATGAAGAACGTTGGCGTAGCTGTGCCGAACCCAACAAACAAGCCAGATCTTAGCTACCCAACGCGTGTGCACCTTGTCGTTGCATACTGGCACCGCGATGGAGCGAAGCTGCTTTCGACCGCGCGAATCTACATGTGCGACTTCGAGACGTCGAGACTGAAAGAGATGGATGACAATGGTATGAAGCGGCTGCCGTACAAGTTCGAATTCACCTTGTACCCTGAGAGCTACTTTCTGCTGCTGCAGGAATTCACGCTGTCCTTCGAAATTTACATCATGGCCTCCTTCTTTTTGGGGGCAGCGCTGTGCGTTACCATTATCTTCGTCTTCTGGCCATGGGCTATTTGCTGCGACGCAAATCTCCCCCGGCGGAAGTTAGGTGTGCGGCGATACATCACGGGGCAGTCGCTGGTGGCGTTGCGTGGCTCTTTCTACGTCATCCTCCCGTCCATGGTCGTCCTCGTTGTCCTCGCGATCCTCTTCATGCAGACGATTGGTCCGTCCCGCTTTAAGATCACTGGTCTCGGAGGGTACATCTTTTTCAACTTTAATGGCAACGTCGAGGAAAAAGTAATGCTCACAACGAGCGTCCGGAACGCGTACAAGGGTGGGCGGATTGGATTTGCGCTTGCCATCATTGGGTTTTACTACCTCATCTCTGGGGCGAATAAGATCGTCGAGACGTTTCCTGCAAAGAAGACTGCTCTCGGACGCATGCGCCACGCGAACTCAACGATGATGAAGAATCGCATCATCTTGATTCTATCTCTCTTCACTGCAGCGGAGGCCTTTTTCGTTATTTTGAGCCGCACAAAAGCATTTGCTCAGCAAGTGACTTTGTTCACGTTGCTCATCAAAGTCCTTGAGAATGTCTTTAAGAAGCTCGTGATCGAGAAGTACCTCCCCGAGGTGATGGTCCAAGCACCCTTCATGATCGTATCGCAGGTGGTCATTCGAACGATGTCCCTCGGCACAGCGCAGTTTGTCGCGTTTGCGCAGACGTACCTAATGCTCGTCGGTGTTCAGGTCGTTCAGCGAATTGTGGTCCCGATGGTGCTTCGCATCGTTGAGCGCATCGTGAAGCCCACGGTCGCGAAAATTATGGCCAAAATCAAACCGCCAGATGAAGATGCAGAAATTCCTGCTCCTCCGCCCGGCACGAAAGAGTTTCAGCAAGACATTATCGCTATTGATGATATTGCAAAGGGTGCCAACCTCTTCCTCTCGCAAGTGTTCTCCGTGCCCTTCTACCTCTTCGTCCTCATCTTTGTCGAGCAGCTGTCGATCAAAGCATTCTATGGAAATCGGGATGTCGAAGTCGCCGTTATCTTCGGCTTCTTGATGGTCATGGCTCAGCTCATCATCGATGTGTTTGTCCAGAACATCCTCGAAAGTGTCTACGAGTGGCGTCTGACGGACTACATCGACAAAGCCAAAGTGCGATTCCAAGAGCGAAGCACGGAGTGGGTCCTTGAGACACAGCTCCAAACGCTTGACGCCGTCAACTACGCATACTTTGAGATTCCGATGTACTTGCAGCGGAGAAAGTTGCACCACTTTTGCTTTTCGGACCAGTACTACTTCATCCTCGGCGTGATGACGTGGGGACTCCTTCTCGCCATCTACGGAGCCTTCATCCTCGTCATGCGCTACCAGGATGAAAACGTTTTCTACGCGCCGTGGCTTGATCTTCCGTGGAACGCTCCCATCGCTGCGTACGCCATCTCTATTTCGGTTCTTGTTGCCGGACTCTTCAAGAAAATCGCTCGGTTTCGTGGCATCTGGGTGCTGAACACGGACAGCAACGAAGCTGTGGCAGCGAAGAAGAAGAAAGTGGACGAGGAGGTGGACGCGGTGGACATTCGCTACCCGCATCTCGAGCATGCGATCGAGACGGAGGCCGACCCTCCCATTTCGCGTGCCGAAATTCGCAATGTCTTCTTGAATCGTGAGTCTCCTCCCTACACAAAGTGTTCCATCTCCTTGTCCGAAAACGAATTCCAAACTCACACCCCTTCTCATCTTCTTTACTCCTTTCTCGATTCACTCAATCGCAGTTCACGATCGCCACGGTGATCGACCGGAGGACCTCGCCAAGGCAGTGTACTTTGAGCTTGATCGTGTTCTCAAGATTTCGCAAACATTCAAAGCGAGTGATGCCGCAGTTCGAGGAACAAACAGCGATGCGTCGAGCATCGCAGCGCTCGCAGCGGTTGCGCGTGCCGCGACGGAGTTGAAGAGCGAAATGGGCAGCTGGCCCGTTGAGCTCGACTCGGCGAAGTTTTAGAAACTAATTACCAAACAAATAT
>TARA_B110000208_G_scaffold186447_1_pt1 | contig 21507 bp, 23 predicted proteins | sample TARA_B110000208 | Tara Oceans TARA_B110000208 (sample SAMEA4397426) | marine metagenome | biome: Polar Biome; feature: [SRF] surface water layer (ENVO:00010504); material: water (ENVO:00002006), including particulate matter (ENVO:01000060) such as... | depth 5 m
GTGAAGTTGAAGGTGATGTAGTCGGTGCTGTAGACGGATAACCGCTCGGCGAAGTTGAAGGTGATGTAGACGGATACATTGAAGGGGGGGCACTTGGGTGGTTCGTTGATAATATAGAGGGGTATGGATACTCCGAGTTAAATATTAAAGAATTATTGGTATAATTAGAATTATTAATACCGAATGAAGGGGTCTGTTTAAATGAATTAATTAATATTATAATAATCGGTATAATTATTATTATGAGTAAAATAAACCATAAACTACATATTATTATCGATATATAACACCTTAAGAGGCTTTTAACGGTAGTTTTATTATATAAATCTAAATGATTATATTTATCTATACATTTTTTAACTATATAGTTATTCAAAAAATTACGCTTATGTTTAGTTAATATAATAGATGGATTATTTGTTAGTATTACAGGATATACTTTATTCATACATGAATAAAGTATATTAAATTTAAATAAATAAATCAAATTTATTATTTAAATCAAAATATTATGATTTAAATAATAAAGAATATATATATATAATGTCTAATAGTAAAAATAAAAGGGTTACCTATGATATTAATCAAATTAAATCAAGAACTGAAATAGATTTAAAAATAATTACCGAAAATACAATACAATTTAAAATAGTTGGACCAGATGACACGCCGTATGAAGGCGGGAAATGGTATTTGAGTTTATTATTCCCCCCAGATTACCCATTTAAATCACCGAGCATTGGTTTTATAGATAAAATTTTTCATCCAAATATAGATTATAATTCTGGGTCTATTTGTTTGGATGTATTAAATCAATCTTGGTCACCTATTTATACAATTCAACATATTATTGATATTTTTATACCGCAGCTATTGACATACCCAAATCCAGATGATCCACTTAATAAGCAAGCCGCTGACATGTTTCTGAAAAATAAAAAAAATTTCAATAATTATGTCAAAAAAAACATAGGACCTACCTCCAAGGTTTTAAACAACGCTCCTATATAAATAAAATTTATACAGTTAAAATTTATAATTTTTATTTAAATATATTATGATATAATGAGGTATTATGAATATTTTAAAAAATAACATTAAATGCTATTTAAAGATTATATCAAAAAAATTTAATATAGATATGGACCTTTTATTGAAAGAATTTGATATAAAACTATTCACATTTGATATAAAATGTAAACCTAAACAGTATACTATATATATGGATCGTCATTATAATAAATATCTTTTAATTGATAATAAAACATCAATACTAATTAAATAATTTGAGACGCGAAGCTTTTATGCTATATTATACAAAATAACTATACGCTATTAGCTAAATTAATATTAGTTAACTTAAAGTTATATTTTAAATAATATAGAAATAAAGTATATATATATCTTAATTAATATGTATATTAATACTATTTTAATGTATATTTTAATTTGGATTTTCAAAGTTTTTTTTTACATATATATGATTATTAATATAAACTTTTCAAATAATTCCAAATTAAATATAAAAACTACTAAGAATCGTTTTATACTTATTCTTAAAAATGTTCAATATAAAAACCTATTTAAAATAGATAATATGACATTAAAACTCTTCCCACACACTACACCATTTCTCAAAATAAATTACGCCTCTATTAAATTAGCTAAATTCGTGGCGGCGCCGTCTCCAAATTTTAAATTATGGGACAATCATTTTATGGACACAGAATCTATTATAAATTATATAACAAAATATGTAAACATATATAAAAGTGGCACTATTTTTACAAAAAAAATAAAAATAAACGTAGATGAGTTTGTATTTAGATTATTTGGTGTCTTTATTAAAAATGAAAATACTATACTAACAATTAAAATATCAAAAATCAAAATTTTTTATAAAAATATGTATGTTGGATTTGTTAATAGGGTAATTATTAATAATTTACACGAAAATCAAATTTACATAGATACTATAATTTTAAACATCTCCGAAAATCTTCTCAGGGAAAACATATTAGAAAAGATAATAAAAATAGTCAACACTATGCCAAAAAACATAGATTCTAAACTACCTGAAATAATAATACATAAGGTAAAAATAAATATAATAATAAATAATTATATAGCACTTAATTTTCAAAATATAACATTCAAGGATACCTTATCGATACATAATATTTTAATTAAAATGTACAAAAAAGATATTATATGGGCAAATGATATAGTATATGATTATAATAAGTCTTATCCAGTTATTCAAAACGTAAGATTACGATTATTTTCTTCAACCTCCGATAAAATATATAAATCGCTTATATATTTTAGAAAACGTTACTATCATTTTCAGAAAAATAAAATAACGAGTAACGAGTTTAATGGAGAGGTAGAAGTTATGGATAATTATTTACATAATTTACGCAATTCACTAAAGGATGAAAATATATATACAAGTGATATAATTGTCGAAAATAACAGTAATCACCTCATTCAGCCCAATATATATGATATTAATGGTAGCTATATTAGAAACATTGTGGAAAATATTTGTAATTTTAAATTAATTATTGAAACTTTTAAAATTGATATTCAAAAAAACAAGGGAACCTTGTTGTTCAAAAATTTTATATTTAAACAAAATAGCAAATATAACCAAATATTAATCTCTAAATGGGTTTTCTCTAAACATTCGCATATTTATATAGATAAAATATCAGACGATGGATGTTTTATTATAAATTTTAATGATAAAAATTTTGATATTTTCCCGTATAAAACATTCGTAAATTTAAATATTAAGGTATTTTCAGAAATGACAGCGGTTCTTATAAAAAATATAAATAGATTTCGCGATATTTTTATCAATAATAACGCACGCAATAAAGGGTATTTATTTGAATCGTTTACGATTGATTCTTTTTATTCAAATTTTAATTACACTAAAAATAAATTTAAATTATCACGCTTTATAGATGGAGAAATATCCCAAATATTAAACCTAACAGGGGCGCAGGATATTAATTTATTAATAGATGACTTGCGAATTAGTTATCCTAAAAATTGGGACATTATTGTTACTAAAATTTTAGAGAAATATGTTACTTGTGTTAAAAAATATAATTTGGACAGTATTATTAAAAAAACATCAGGTAAATCAATAGTAGCAATTAAAAATTTACAAAGTAATATGCGCTCTTTTTCGGAAAAAATTTATAACACGTTACATAAAAATAGTGTAAACAGCACAGATAATACCTTGAAATGAGCAACGTCGTTGAATACGCCTATAGTCATTAATATAGGAAGTATATGAAATTAGATACTCATATAAGTCAGTAGATGTAAGTTTATAAAATAAAATATATTTAGTCTAACATATTTTATTTTTTATAATTAAAAAAAGTCCAAAAATTTTTACGAAAACTCCCGATTATTTTATAGTTGTATTTATCGCCTCTGAATTTAACATAATTCATAAGTTTTATAAATTTCTCATCATTCATTGCGTTCTGTATATACAGGAGTTTATCAGGGGTATCCTGTATAGCATAACTAAATTGGGTTAATCCAAATTTACCAGTTTTATCAATAATAGGTCTTGTGGACGTGCCGTTAGACCAAATAACTTTAGGAACACCGAACATCCCTTTTTTAATACTTGAATATCGTAGTTTAACCTCTTTTTTAAGAACAGTATATATAACAGGGTATTTATATTTAGTATCCTTTTTAATACTTATATATGGTTTTCTTGTCTCATACATGCTGCTACTATATAAAATATTGACTTTTTTTTTACTACTTGATAATTTTTTAAACATTTTAAATTGACCTCCTGGGATAAATTGAAAGCTATTTAAATTAATATAGTGGGGCGTTTTATCAATATCATTTATATGGGTTTTATTAATAGTTGTCATAGTATTTTTCATACAATAGTAATCATAACTAGTCGCTGTTCCTTGAAATATTAAACGACCGTCTTTATAATTTCTCATAGTTAAATACTGTAAATCTCGATCCATAATTAAATTAAATACTGCGCGATAATTTCCTTTTATATCTCTCCAAGATCCAGGATGAATAAAAACCAGGTATCCATTTTTTTTTAAATTAAGTTGAATAGCTTTTATTACAAATTTATCCCATATACGATGATATTTTGTATTTCCAACTTTTTTTTGGTAAGGAGGGTTTCCTATAATAATATCATAAATATTGGTAATATTTGGATTTAAAAAATCACTAGTCGTTATATTAGCAGAGGCATATGGGTCAATTTGATGAAAGATATTTTTACAGATTGAACAATTTTTTTTATTTAACTCAATCATAAAAAGCATCTTTTCTATTATATGCTTGCTTCTTTTAGAATCATTAGTGATTATAGATTTTAAACTTTGCATTAATTTATAATATATTATTATTGGGAAATTACCTATTCCATTCGCAGGGTCTAACCATTTTAAATTTTTATTTAACCATACATTTTTGGGAAGTTGTTCTAGGACTTGATAAATTAAGCTTATAGGAGTAAATACCTCACCTCTTTTTTTCTTTTCTTTTTCTTTTATGACTGATTGTCTATTAATAATATTTAATATAGTATCATTCATATTATAATATATATATTTAAAATAAATTTATAAATATATTTCACAATGCTCAGCGTATAAACTGTTGATATAACACTATATTTCTCCACATATCATTTAGTTTAAAATTGCCTAAACAGGCGCTTATAGTAGGCATGAATATTTACTAAAATTATAGTATAATGAATAAAATCATATTAAATTAAATTTGTTTATATTCGGTACACTATATAAACAAATTTAATGTCACAAACTAAATCATATTACAAGTATAAAACAGATCAATTAATGGAACTTTTAGCTACTGAACAAGATATAGACGTATTGGACGAAATTTATCATGCTCTTATTGCGCGAGTTGGGTTTGATGAGGGTATTTATAATCTGCCCCTGAATAAATTTACAATTTTATTAGAATATATAAAGCAGTATTTACCATATGAAAGTAAATTTTATCATCTTAAAAAATATACTAAAATTAACACCATAAAAGATAACATAACTATTAGTAACGTATGTAATATATTAAATTCAGGTATATCCGGGTAAATATAAACAAGCATACTAATGAGTTGAAGGAGGAGCATATTATTTATAATCGCTGCGATTATAAAATTTTTTTATTTTCTTTTTCCCCTCTCCCTCTCCTTGTCTATTTTGTATGACTGTAAATATATTGTAGACACACAAATATATAATTAAATTTGATTAAAATTTTTTTTTTAAATATAAAATAAATGCCAAAAACATATAAAAATACTCCATCCATTAGGGCGCAATCCAGAATTTTATATGATATTAATAAAATCAAAAATGATAAGAATACATTGGGAGATACAGAGGGAATTCATTTTAAATTTAATACAGAACATAGTGTAAATACGAAATACATGCAATTATTAGTTGGACCACAAGATACACCCTACGCAGGTGGATTTTATCTATTCAATGGTATGTTTCCAGATGAATATCCGTTTTATCCTATGAAAATGACCTCCTTGACTCAAGGAGGGGGTATTAGAAAACACCCTAACCTCTATACAAATGGTAAATGTTGCTTTTCGTTTCTTGGGACTTGGGCAGGGCCAGCTTGGACAGCATGTCAAAATCCAGTTACAGTTGCGATATCAATGGTTTCTGTTTTAACGAACAATCCCATACAAAATGAACCTGGTTGGGAAAGTAAGAATGATAAAAATACAAAACTATATGAATTAGCTGTTCGGTATTTTAATATTAGATATGCTGTCTTAGAAATAATGTTAAATAAAAAAGAGTTATATAAAGGTTTTGTAACTATATTTAATAAAGTCTTTCTTAAAAATTATAAAAATTATTTAGTAGAAATAAATAAATTTAAGGAATATAGTGGGAAAAATATAAAAATACCAATTTATAATTTTCAAGTATTATTTGATTATGAATTTTGTCAGACACAGTTAAAAAACATATATGACGACTTAACTCACTCTCGCGTTAAAAATATAGGGGTTAATCCAGTATTAAATAAAATAACACAAGTTTATACACGAAAATGTCCAAAGGATGTCGCCTCTAAATTTCCTAAAAATACGATTAAAGAAGGTTTAGATAAGCGAATGTATTATGTGAAGGAATATGCTAATCTTTCAAAAAGATGGGTTTTACATAAAAATACACTATGAGTAAATAATCTTACATATTAAATAACTGAATTTAATATAACCTGTATATATATCTTGATGAATATAATACCTACAGATTATATTACTTTATTAGAAAAAATACACGATGATTTAGTAGATGAAATAACAATTCATATAAAAGCTTTTAATTCCGATATTTGTTCATATATTAGGGATAATATTGATAAAAGCACGGAACATATTAACAAGAAAGCTCATAATACGGTACCAACTAAAACGACCGAAAAAGGGCTAGTTAAATCAGAGGAAGTAGATTTAGACAAGGAAGAAAAACATAACCACGAAGAAGAACTAGTTAAATCTGTGGAAGTAGAACTAGATAAGGAAGCAGTTCAAGAAGATAAGGTAAAAACTGTTCAGGATGAATCAGTAAAAGACCCTGCGAATGACAGCGATAATATAAATGATACTGATAGTATAAAAGATAAGTTGAATGAGCAACCACATGAAAAGCCTAATAATATAGATGTTCCAAATTTGAAGGAAGAGTCGGAACCAGATATACTAACTAATACAAGTCATGAGCAAACTAACAAGAAGGGATATCCTGATAAAAAACCTAATAATAGAACTAACAAACCTGCCAAAAATACTGTCCATTTAGAATTATATAAAATACCCGCATTGAAATTTTTAACAAGAAATAAGATACATAAAAAAGTGTACAAGAAATTAATCTTAAAATTGCACCCAGATAAATTAAAAGAAGAGGACGAACCGATGCTGTTTAAAAAATATTTCAATGAATGTAAATTATATAAAAAAATGAATTGTGTGTATAAATTATGTATGCTTGCGAGGAAAATAAATTTAAATATTACAATAACTGCCCGTATTCACAAAGCATTTATTAATGAATTAAATATTTTAAAAAAATACAATGACCAGTTAAAGACTAGTATAATATATAAATGGATTAATGAACCGCTTCCTAGTAAAAAGACCATATATATCAACGAGTATATTCAAACTAATTTTACACGTAATTAATTAGTATTATAGATTTATAATTAGTATTATAGACTTATAATCGTTGATTGTTCCAAATATTTTCAAGTTGATGATTTACGCGTTTGGGTCCTATAGGTAAAAATTCTTTATTTTTATTTTCAATAATATAGTGTCGTTTATCATACGAAATAGGGTTTACATATTTATTACATTTGTCATCTGGTAAACATCCAGTATTACAAACCTCTGTGGTTTTAGTATAATTAAATTTTAATAATCTTTCTTCGCGATAATTATTGGATTGTTTTTCACAGATGTAGCTCTTATTTGGCTGCGCTGCGTTACATTTAAAACTATATGGTCTAATTTTATTAATATCGTTTCGTGTAGTATAAGATTTAGTATTTTCACACATCGGGGTTTCTAAAATATAGGAATTCTGGACGTTTATATTACATTTAGGATTTTCAGGAGTATATGATCGGCATTGTATATTTCTATATTTTTTTAAGTGTGTTATTTGCGTTAATTGTTTTAAGTCGGATTCAATATCGATATTATTAAAATACTCTTTACTTGTTCCCTTACCAGGTATTATGCCTTTTTGGACTGGAGCAACATCTGCCGTATTTAAGGTATAATTTAAATTTACATACGCATCACATGTTTTAAACTCTCCTCTATATTCGGGTATAATAACTTGCTTATTATCTGGAAAAAATCGCGCCGATACAGTATCATTAATTTTAATATCGTTTAATTTAGTTTGCGGCATTGTGGTTTTTTTATGACATTTTAAAATGTTATGATTAAAATTAACAGGAAAAGGTTTATTTAAAAATAAATTTTGTTTTAAACTCATCTTATATATATTAATATTATAATTTTTATTTGGTAAGCTCTTAATATAAACTTAAGTGTAAACACCATTAATTGGTAAATAGAGTAGGGTTATCATATAATGAGTATGTAGCTGTGTTATCTGTATTATTATCTATATTACAGTATGGTTTTAATTTTAATTGATAATTAATACCATTTCTATCCCATTCGTGTAAATTAAATTTACATGGTTCGTTAGTATAATTGGCAGGTTTTTCCTGAGGTATTATATTAAATGTTTTAACTTCATTATTATTTAATGTAGCAATATTATTATAATTAATATTATTTTGTAAACTCTCGATAAATCGTAAAATGACCGCGTTCTTTTGGATTAAAAATTGCAATAATACACGATACGATGTATATTTATTTACCTCTGATATAGTAAATGCGACCGTAATAAGTTCTTCATCAATAATATTTATTTTCTGATTTATACGGTCTATTTCTAAAAATTTATAATTAGTTTTATTATTTAAATTTATTTTTTTTAAAATAGTCCCAATTATTTTTTTAGATTTATGCTTAACTGACATTTCTAAATTAGAATTTGAATAACTATATTCATCCACTATATTATCAAAAGTTTTATTATTAGTACAATTAAATTTACAAAATGTAAGTAGTATTTTATTAATATCATTATTAGTATGTATAAAATCACTATAATTTGGGCTGTGTATAGTATTTATATAATTTGTAATATGCTCGGTTTGTTTTATTAAACACTTGCTAGTATTTAATTGTGAAAAATTAATAAAGTATAAATATATACAGGAACTAATTAAAATTAATAATAATAATGGTATGTTCATATTAAAATAATATAAGATTTTATTAAATATTTAATAAAAATTATATAACTACGTAATCATTTAATATGAAAGTATTAACTTAGTATTAATCTAGCTAATAAACTTATTCCAAATAGTTGTATTATAGAATCAATTGGTTTAACGATAGTTAACGCATTTACTAAATAATTATTCCATAAATACTTCCCTGTTAGTAACAATAACAATTGAGATATAATAATTGCTAATAAAAGAGCAATTGGTTGATTAATTTTATCTTTATTACCGAATTCTTCTTTATTATCTAAACAATTACAAAAAAATTTTTCTAAAATATTGATCATATAATATACTATATGATAATAGTTTTAATATATAGTATTTTCGTATATAATAGCATTTAAATATCATTTCCTAATGATATAAATTGATCTTGAATAGATAACGGAAATATAAATCTTGTATCTAACAAAGATTTAAACGCCTCGGGGTATATACACATATTTTTTTTATATAATATATCTCTGTAGATTAATACCGTAATCTCCTCCAAATTATAAATTTTAAATAATTTGGATAATGGCCAAGGATAGCCTTTTTTCCCTTTAAACATATTAGATGTAAAGAAATAGGGACATATACATGTTAAATTAATATTCGTATCTTGTAATTCCAAACGTAGTGATTTATGAAACCCAACCGCCGCGAATTTAGACGAACAATAATCGACTAAATTTTTTGATCCTGCTAATCCTGCTATAGACGCAATTGTAATAATATGCCCCTGGTTTTTTTTAATAAAATGGGGTAAAATAAATTTAGTCATCCAAAAAAGTGAGAAAGTATTTACATTAAATGTTTTAGTTATTTCATCACTGCTTAATTCTACAAGTGGTTTTTTATTTACTATACCAGCATTATTAATTAAAGTATCATAATCATTTAAATCAATATTTTTAAGCTTATCAATCACTTCTACATTGCTACTTATATCACATACTATTGTCTGTAATAATGGATTTTTGGGTATATTATCAAGTGACTCTTTATTAATATCAATCAATAGAACCTTTGATCCGTTTTCTAAAAATTTGCGCGCTAAATTACTGCCTAACGCGCCACCGCCCCCCGTTATTATAACACCTTTTTTATAATCAATCTTTGTTTCTTTAGTTTGTTTATTATACCTACAATAATAATAAATAGGTAATACTACTGCCGCTCCTAAAATACATTTATAAATAATATACATTTATAATATATATATAATAATATATATTTTTAACATAATATAATGGGTATCATTATATTATGTTAAAAATATATATTATTATCAGATTATAATAATCCGATAATTATATACTTTAATCACTAATATAAGGATTTATGTAAATTTAGGAAATGCTAAACTTTTAACTAAATCCTTTTTTGAATTGTCATCATCTACTATTTTAGAGGAGCCTTTTACGACACCTGTTAAATTAGATTTAGATTTTTCAGTAGAAGAATATTTATTCAATGTATTTCCGCTGACCTTTTTACCAGATGAAACATTTAATTCTGTATTATTCTTAACATAGCTATTAAAAGCTTTACTATATTTCTTAATTAATGCTTGTTTTATTTTATTTTCATTATTAATGGTATCTTTAATCATTTTGTCCTTAGCTTTTTTATTTAATCCTTTTCGTTCGGGGCTGTTTGGGTTTTCTATTATTTTATGATAGGTGTACATCCAACTATTTTCAGTATCAATTTTATTAATATGTTTTCTATAATTTTTATTACTTTGGCTAGCTCTAAGTTCTAATGTATCAATTTTTTTATGAATATTTAATAATTTTGAATATATACTATTTTCAGTAAATTTTTCTATATTTCTAGTATGAAAAATTGCTACAAATATAATAATAATACCAATAAATACTATCTTCATTATTATTATATAAGATTTTTAATCATATTTTTTTTAACCTCATCCGCCTTTTTTTTCTGACGTAGCTCGTATTTTTTATACCAGATAAATGAGCTATTATATTTCTTCTCTAATTTTTCTATTTTGTTCTTTATTTCATCGTGATTCTCGGTATTGTGTAGCATTAATTCTAGTTTATCTATTCTAATTAACAGTTTTTCTATAGTAGTATTAATCATTTTTTTATCTTTAATAGAAATATTACTATATGTTTCATAGGTGTGTATATTCTTATAAAATATTATTAATAATATTAATAAAAATAAAAATATTATTTTTAAAATAAAGTCCATTTAATCACTTATAATATTAAAATATAATTATACTATAATATTTTAATATAATTATACATAAAATTTAAAATATAGTAATAGTATACATAATACTATAACACATATACTTACTATATTACCGCTTTTGTGTTTTTTACGACGTTTATCGGTGTAATTTTTGTACGCTTCTTTTATAACAGGACATTCTTGAACAATCATGTGGCCATTAACATCCTTACCTTGAAAGGCTTTATATAATTTATCAGGTGATAAGGAAAATATATCATTTGTTAAAGAAGGTAAAAAACCCTTTAATTTGCCCAAATTTACTTTTCTGGTTTTTATTTTCCCAGAACCGTGTTTAGTCTTTAACGACCCCTTTATTGCTGGAATAGATAAACTTAATCCAGGTGAATTATCTAAATATATATATCTAGGTTGCTCGCATGCCCCTGATACGCCACCAGATAACGCACCCATTGCTTTATCTATTGGATTAGATTTCCACTCAAAGCGTTTTTTTATACATTGTTGGGGTGTTTTTATATCTGGACGAGGACAATATCCTATTTTGGCAAAATAAGAAGAGGACCCCTCTCCTGAAATATTTTTATGAAAAAAAGGGTCATCATATGGAATATTTTGTTTATTACGGACCTTGACTGAATGAGCCGCATTACATCCCTTTCGTTTATTACCTTCGCATCCATATATAGGATAATCACTATTACTATTTGTCCCTCCTGAATTTGAACCTGTATTGGGATTAGCCGACGATATATAAGCTTCTATAATTTTAATAAATATCAGCGCGTTTTTTAAATAATTATTTCCATCTGGACTAGACCCAGTCGCTTTTGCGGAATAATTATTATCTATAAAATTACTATAATCCCAATCATAATTCACCCAAGGATACACGCTATCGCGTATAAAAGGTAAAGATCTAATTAATTTATCATTAGCAGTATCCATACATTTTTTATCCTTACCGGCCTTTTGGCATATAGAACAATCCTTTAAATAAATATTGAGCGCTTTCTCTAATAATTTTAATTCGTGCGTTTTTTGTAAATCTTTACCAGCGAGGGGTTTTATTGCTTGAATTGCTTTTTTCATTAATTTAGGTATAGTACCGAAATCGCAATCAGTCATTAATATAAAAATATATTTTATTTTTATTTGATATATTTAATTATACAGGAGCGTATAAATATAACCTATATAAAATATAGTTTTATTGGTCTAGTTAACTTATTAATTAACAAGTTATCTTGAGTTTTATAATCCAAGCGGTGTAGTTATTATACCAAATACCCCTGACTTTTGTTTGCCCATATAAGCGGCTTGACCTCCGCCCTGTATACGTGTGCCTGTGGGTAAATTCCAATTACTAGTATTGGCACCCCACACGTGATATTTTTTTTTGTTAGCATGTTTTCCATTTACAAAACCAAAACTTATTCGGTTGGGGAAATCGGTCACTAAATTTGAGACACGGGTATCTATTAATTGTAATACATTACTATACGCCCATTTTATGTCGCCATGTGAATCATTAAATTTACTAAACCATTGGTTATATGCCAAACCTACTCCTAAATTATGACCATATGCTCCTTTATAATATGGTGCTGTTGTTGCTCCAGGTAAAAAACCCCCCGTTATATTGGTATTACCCGCTTCTCCTGCTATATGAACTGAAACTGTAGCGTCACTGGCTAAATTTGCTTCTAATTTATTAAATCTTGCATTAATATGCGCCGTGATAGTATTATAACAATAATTTAATTCTGCACTAGGAAGTTTGCCAGATGTGCTATGACTAGTTGGTAAGGTTTGTATTACCACATTACCCAATCCACCGAGTTGATTAACAAATTCACCTAAGATTTTTTTACCTAATACGCCATCAGTATTTACTCTTCGTCCAGTTTTTGGATTCACTATTTTATCCCACATCAATTATAATATAATACAATATATTAAATAATTCTATATTAAATCGTGTTTTTTATAAAATAAGACAAAGGAGCTTCTTGATACTATATCACTCATAGTTGTAGTCGATACAACATTATCATTAAATTTATACCAGTTCCCGTTATTATTTTTAACTGTTGCCCAATAATGTCCTCCATTACAATTTCCACTATGATGGCTAACCGCGTATAAATCATATATATATGATTGTCTATTAAACCCTTTTACATATTTGGACATATCTAAATCTACTAAGGGAAAATCAATCATATCTGATAATTTATTCGAATTATTATCAAATCTTTTAAAATATATAATTAATATATTGGGTAAAGTCCAAAAGCAGGTTTCCTTGATTATTATTTTTTCTTGAGTATCAATTATTTTTTCAGGTTCTACAAATTTATCTAAAAGATTGTAAATAGTCAGTGGCTGTTCAGAGTTCCAAATTTCCAAGCTCATTGTATTAAATGGTTCAAAACTATTACTTAATTCGTTTTTATCACCAGTAAGAGTATTTATTTGTGTATAAAATTGACCGTAAAAATTTTCTATAATGAATGAAAAGTCGTTTTCGAAAAAACGTTGATAGCTTTTATATGCTTCTATAACTAATTTATCAAAATTATTAGAAGGATTACCTTCTATATTCATTTCAACGTTTGTCGAAATAGCCTCTTGGAATATTTCTAAGAAAAATTGTAAAAATTCATGAGAATCGCTTTGACCAAATCCACTTAATTCGCGATTTTTTTGATTTGATAAAATTTGCATTTTTCTAAAAAAATTATCAGGGACGTACACACTATTTTTATTCCATAAATTTCTAGACATATCATACCAATAATCAATAAATTCATTTAAATCTTCATCTTCATTCAAATCCTCCTTATACTGTAGGGTTAATATATATTCCATTAGGGGGCGAGTATTATTTAAACACTGAATAATACTATTCATAAAACACGAGTTACCCAAATTTGCTAGACCACATAGACCTTTTTTATTTAAAAAATCATCATTTATAATAGCAGGCGTTTGCAATTCAATTTCATCCATAATATAATTATAATACGCTTACGATAATATTTATCAAATTTAATTTAATACAATTACGACAATATTTATCAAATTTAATACAATTAAAATTTCTTTATATATATTAATGAATTACATAATAGTAATCGCTTTATTATTAGGAATAATATCGTTAATAGTAACCTTGAAATATATAGATCAATATGACAAATTACATAAAGGCTTGCGCTCACTTTCAAATAAAATAAATGGATCCGAATTTCCCGATGAATTAATTGAGATACAAAATAAATTAAATATAAGCGATACAGAGTTATTAGATTTGTTGGAAAAAAAAAAAAACGATATTATAGCGTTGTTAACAAAAGAAGGCTTTATAAATTACCAACCCATTAAAAATACCAATGATACCGGGATTATACAGTCAGCGACGGTTATAAAATCAAAGACTAATAAATCAAATATACCAGTTGGTTCTATGATTCCATCTAACACCTCAGCTATATATAGATACAATAAACCATTTGATATAGATACTATTCCAGAGTATAATAATAAATTAGCATGTAATGTCAAAACGTCGTATGGTAATTTTTGTTTTAATTCTTTAGAGAAAGGTTACTGTCCCGGCGAAATTAGTAATACTATGTGTTCTATATGAAGTAGAACGCTTGTTCCAAATTTTAAGATAGTGTTATATAACTAAGGAGAACCAGTACATTTATATAGGAAACTCTATACGTTCTGTGAATTAAATTAATATATAAATTTGAGTGTTTTGTGTTTCGTATTACAATCACAAGTTAATATGAAATTTATAAGCATAGGACAGGCGTGTAATATTAAATATCAATTAGATGCGTATATTGGTAAAAAAGAAACACTCTTTTTTGACCGCTTAGATACAGATATGAACTCCGTAAATACCATTCTTAGTTGTAAGGATATAACCAGTATTCTATTCTTTGAAAATATTATTCAATATACGTTAGAACCAGAACACAATAATAATGCTCAAATGACGATTAATTCGTTATCAAAATGTATCTCTAAGCATGATATTAATAAAAAAATAACTAAAAAAGGAATCAATACCTTTATTGCTAAATATACGCGGCGTTTTCATCGCCTTTTAGAATATATAAACGGTACTGAAAAAATTATGTTCATCCGCTATAATAAAATTACTGAAGAAGAAAAAAGACAATTTATTCGTATTATAAAAAACATTAACCCCGCCTGTAATTTTGTGCTTGCTAATATAATTATAGAACAAAATGAAATTTCTATAATTAGAAACACTAATTTTATAGAAATAAATTTAATAGCGACATTCATAGACGACTGGACCACCTCTTATCTGGACTGGGATAATATCTTTCATATTTTGAAAGATATTAACTCTAATCATTAAAATAGTTATTATTATAGTAATTTTATTAATTAATTAGTTCTACACCTGTGTTATATCAGCAGGTATAGATAGAATCTCATATTCTCCTTTCGGTTCAAAAGTATTTATTTCAGATATTGATTTTTTAGAATAAATGTTTGTATTTAAAATAACATCTAGAGCATATAATAATCCTGGAACAAATAATAATTCATTAAAAGGGAAACACGGCAGGGCACGCGTGCCAGCTAAAGCAATTGTATTTTCAGCTCTATTATCTATATCACCTATATATGTAATTTTTTTCTGTGCTGCTGGTGATAATAAATGTAAAAGGGCTTTTGTCATTATAATATTTTCATTTTTAGTTCTTTTATTATCTAGTTCCTGTGATAAAAGAGAATTTGTAAAATCGGGCCAATATTCTGGCGTTTCTGACGAAGCTGGACCAAAATTAAGCAATTTGAAAAACATTCCAGATGGAAAATCATTGGGTTTTATATAAGGCGGCACGCACTTCGCTATGTTTCCATCAGAATCAGTAATACCGTCGCATAATTCAGTCACACGTCTATTTACAGTTTTAGCTTCCACGGGCGCGCGTCTTGGTTGATTATACATTATTTTACCACACTCTCTCCCGACAAGAACTAAATTAATATTAGTTGCTGATTTTTTAGCAAGTATATCAATTGCCGTCGAATTATCTTTATCATATAAATCTTGTATAACTGTTATATCTGAAAAATTAAGTAATTTTGAATCGAATTTAGTATCACCAAAAGTAGTGTAAACGGTATTAAATATATAATCATTTATATGTTTATAAATAAGCGGTAATTTCATTTCGCTAAATAGATTTTTTCTAGAATCCAGTTCCTTAATTTTCTTAATGACTGCGTTTGATACACTGCGCGTTCTATTACGAACGCACACAGTATAACAATTAGAACAGCGCTCTAACGCATCTCGTAATTTAAGACCATATCCCATTCCTCCTACCCAATTAAATGAATTAGCAAATAATCCTCCTTTCGGTGTTAATCCGTAAAACGCTTTATATTTAGATGAAGCACCTATATCGCCCCCATCAGTGTCTTTAAGTCTGGGTGGATAAACTATAAGTTTATTTGCATCTCGTTCCGCTAAATGACTTTCACCCTGATAATGTATAATTACTGGTTTAGCAAGCGTAGCGGTACTCATTATATCTGTAATAGAAATATATGATTGTTCACTCAAAGGACCTAAAATAAAAATGTGTTTATAATCAGTCGCATAATTTTTGGCTGAAAATAATGTTCTGTCTTTCACTATTTTTTCAGGAATCATACAAAATTTACACAGTGGCGAAGCGCTCGTTCCATGTTCAGTTAAAAAATTATTATTACCCCATTTACCTTTAGTTGAATATAATTTTACTTTTTTATAAATAAAACTGCTATTAAATGTTTTATCATCTAATAATGCTATGCAAGCAGTTAATCCGTCATAATTAGGTTCATCTAATTTCCCACCACCGCCTTGTGGATTATCGTACATATATGCGTATGTACCTATTTTTGTTACAAACGCCCCGCCTTGCTCCGCTTTTAGTAAAGGAAATAAATAATGTTTATTTAAAGAACGTAATTCTACACTACCAGATACAATTGCGTTATACGATATATAGTATACGTTATTTACATTAATATCGGCTGATTTTATCATGAATTTACCCCCACTTGATGATAACTTTAATAAATTTAGGTAATTTCCTATTATTTCTCTCCCTTTTTTTCCATTAACTAATATTTTACGCCCTGTCTCTGGATTTATAATTCTCTTATACATTTATACTATATGTTAATATAAAAAAAAAACTACATATTAATATCGCTTAACATATAGTATTTTTTATAATATCTCGCCTAACCAAAACTCTTCAATTATTCCCTGAATATCGGCATTTATAGTTAAATTTTTAAAATAAATACTCTGTAGAAATATTTTAAACGAATTTGCTATATTATACTCTTTTTTAATGTAAGGATGCCATATCTTAGCACAGCACTCTAATGGACCATTATTAATACAATAACCGTAAATTTTACGATTATTGTATAATAAATTAGATATACTAATAGGCTTTGTTAATGTACCCGCATTTAAATCACTCCATGAAATTAACGTTCGTAATCTGTTATCTACATATTTACTAAAAATTTCAGACTGTTGTAAGTTAAACGTTGCCTCCCTGTGAATATACGGCCTGATATTACTATTACTTGATAATCTATAAAATTGAATGTTTTTCAAAAGCATAGCAGCCTTATAAATTTTATCAGGTATAAAATGACCATTTTCTTCACATTTTTTATATAATCTTTCAACTATACTGTAACATTTATCGCAACTAACATAGCCATGTAAATGTGCTTTTTTATATGAATCTATATAATGTGTACGTGTATCTTTCTCCACGGTTGATTCGCAAATATAACAGTGGTTCATTTTAATCATCGTACATCGTGTAGGAATAGGATAATTAACATGATACCTATGAATACAGTTTTCTATATTTTTATATAGTTTAATATTTATTTTATGATGTGTAGTCATCATTTTATTATCTTTTTAAACTAAAAAGATAATAAATATAATCAAATTTAATATATTAAATTTGATTATATTATATTATTTTTAAGTGTAAACAATAAATGGGCATACCAAAATATTTTAGACATATTACTAAAAAATATCCTAATTTAATTTTAAATAAGACAAATGACATTGTAATTGATAATTTGTTTTTCGATTTAAATTGTCTAATCCATCCTTGTGTGAATAATGTCTCTAAGAATTTTCAAAATTTAGTAATTCTATATAATAAAGAAATATCTTCGCATAAGTATTATAATTTAGACTATATTAGTGAATTAGAAAAAAAAATATACGAAGAAATTTCCGAATATATGGAGAAATTAATATCCTATATATCGCCCGCTAAATCAGTGTATATATCGATTGATGGTGTAGCGCCAAGAGCTAAAATGGAACAACAGCGATTACGGAGATATAGAAGTATTAAAATTAAAGAAATGCGGCGTAAAATCTTACACAAATATAATAAAACAGAGGTCGTGTTTGACACCAATTGTATAACACCAGGTACAATTTTTATGAAAAAATTACAGATGTATTTAGAAAAATATATAAAGGTCTTACATAAAAAATACGCTGTTAAAATTATTTTAGATGGAAGTAATATTAGAGGTGAAGGCGAGCATAAAATTTTACAATATATTAAATCGTATTCCACCGCCGATATAAATTGTATATATGGACTTGATGCGGATTTAATTATGTTATCACTTGTTAGTAATAGTAAAGTCTATTTATTACGCGAAGCAGTTCATTTTGGAAAGGTAAATATGAATGAATACTTGTTATTTGATGTAGAAGAATTCACTAATAAATTATATGAAAATATTTATAACAAGTTTAAAGCACTAAATAAAACGTTTGATAACATATATTGTATTGAAGAACTTGAATTAGATAAGCAATCTCTGATAAAAGATTACGTATGCCTATGTTTCCTGATAGGAAATGACTTTATACCTCCAATATTGGGTGTAGATATTCATAATAAAAGTATTAATAGTTTATTAGATATATATTGTAAAATATTTCTAGTTCGCCAAGTATATTTAATAAGTTTGGATAATAAAGTAAATTACATCTTTATAAGACAGATTTTCACTTATTTATATAGTATAGAGGATGAATATATACCGAAACATCAGCGTAAAATAGATAAATTCCGCTTTAGATCATTTAGTAAAACAAAATTAGATAAAGAACTTGATAGGATGAAATTTTACCCTGTCCTTAATAAAAATACTGCGTTTAAACTGGGAGACGATAATTGGCGGAATACCTATTATAAGTACTATTTTAATGTTGACAATATTTTTAAAAATAAAGATTATATGGATGGAATATGTAAAAATTATATAGAAGGTCTTCAGTGGAATGCTTACTATTACTTTGATAAGTGTGTATCGTATTCTTGGTATTATAAATATCGATCAGCTCCTTTATTAAAAGATTTAACCTATTTACTAATTAAGCGTATTTATCCAGTAAAATTCGAGGATATAGAGTATTCGGCTTTAGAACAATTAAATATAGTTTTGCCAATACAATCTTCGCATTTATGGTATGAAGAATTTAAATTAAACGTTAAAAAGGATCTAAAATTAAGTATAGAGTATCCAACATATATACATTTGGATACTTTAAATAAGATATATTTACACGAATGTAATCCAATATTATTTGATATTGATAACACTTATATTAAACAATTATTTGAAAATTCTACATTGACAATTTTAGAAAAAAATCTCAATGAAAAAGGGACAATTATAACAATAGAAAGTTAGTTATTATCATAAAACTTTTCTAACATATGGTATGCCTGTGAGAGAGTTACCATCGGCGTATTTTCAGTTGTGCCTATAGAGGGTTCATTGCTATTTTGTGTATCAGTATTGGACGACGAATTAAGTGTATATGTTAATGATTGTGTGTTTTTTATAAATCTAAATAAACCATTGGGTAAAAATACGCCTTTTGTTCCATTATGATATTCACGCAGTTCAAGTATTTGATCTCCATTATTTGTAATTAGCATATTATTTAAGTTTTGTTTTTCAATAATTGTTAAATCTCGTAATTGGATAATAATACCATTTTTTTTAGTTGTAAACATTAATATATATATTGTAAACATAAATATTTTGGAAATAAAACACCCAGTTTTAAAATATATGTATATATTAATGAAAAAGGATCAACTGTTCACTAAAATTCCTCCTAATGATCTTTTCATAAAAATTCTTAATTGCTTTGGCTTTGAAAATATGGACGACCGCCGATCGTTTACTCGAAAACATTTAAGCTATATAAATACTGTAAAAAAATTGGAAAATTTAATTCCTTTACTTAAAATTTATTATATACCGTGTAAAGCAAGAACCTATTTAAACTCCCTTACAGAAAAAAACGTAATAACTGTTTTAAGACAAGTATTGAAAACACGTGGTCATACATTAAATTCTAGCGAAAAATATGTTAAGGGGGCCAAATTTATAATATATAACATATGTAAATTAGAAGAAAAAAAATATAAACCTATCGTAAACATAGAATTAGATAGCGATACAAAAAAAAAAACTGAACCGATTATTATTACGTTTAATTAGATAAAATATTTTAATTAAAATATTTTATAATATAAATGAGTGAGACAAATTTAAATTTAACCGATATAATTAATAATAATTTATACACTGTTCATAAAGAAAGTGATATGGTATATAATGCTACAGACACAGCTATTGATTTACAAACAATAAACCACGGGAATATTTTTAAATTTAGTATAGATACTGATAATACTAAAAGATTTAATAATTTATTAATTAAGTTAGATATAAGTTCATATAAATCTCCACTATTAGTTAATATAATTAATACAGATACGAATGAAAGTATTATTGAAAATATTTCATTTAATAAAGCCTATAATATTATAAATCAAAATATCACCTTTGTTATTATCGAAGCAAATGTCCCTAGACGAAGGGTATATTATAAAATACGTGCTCTCGAATTAACATATTCTAATTTATTAAATAATACACCCATTATAGATAATGTTTCTGATGTTAAATTAAAGATAAATCCTCTTGAAAAAGAGCGGGCTGCCAAAGCGCAAGCCGCTAAAGCTCAGGCTGCCAAAGAGCAAGCCGCCAAAGCACAGGCTGCCAAAGAGCAAGCCGCCAAAGCACAGGCCGCTAAAGCACAGGTTGCCAAAGAGCAAGCCGCTAAAGCACAGGCTGCCAAAGCACAGGCTGCCAAAGCGCAAGCTGCCAAAGAGCAAGCCG
>TARA_B110000208_G_scaffold49102_1_pt1 | contig 21486 bp, 22 predicted proteins | sample TARA_B110000208 | Tara Oceans TARA_B110000208 (sample SAMEA4397426) | marine metagenome | biome: Polar Biome; feature: [SRF] surface water layer (ENVO:00010504); material: water (ENVO:00002006), including particulate matter (ENVO:01000060) such as... | depth 5 m
AATCCATGAAAAAATTAATCCTCTCCGTTCTTTTTGCAAGTGTAATTATTATTTCTTGCAAAGAGGAAACAAAACAAAAAAGTAGTACCGTGAAGTACCCCGAAACGACAAAAAAAGCTGTTATAGACACCCTTTTTGGCACTGCAGTTATAGACAATTACAGGTGGCTAGAAGATGATCGAAGTGAAGAAACAGAAACCTGGGTAAAAGCAGAAAACGAAGTTACCTTCGACTATTTAAGTAAAATCCCCTACAGAGCACAACTAAAAATGCGTTTGACAGAACTCTGGAATTACGAAAAAATAGGCACCCCTTTTATAGAAGGTGATTACACTTATTTTTATAAAAATGACGGTTTACAAAATCAGTATGTTGTGTATCGAAAAAAAGACGGCAAAGAAAGCGTTTTTTTAGATCCGAATACCTTTTCAGAAGACGCAACCACTTCGTTAGGGGCTTTAAGTTTTTCTAAAAACGGAGAAATAGTTGCCTATTCAATCTCTGAAGGAGGTTCTGATTGGCGTAAAATAATTATTATGGATGCAGAATCTAAAATAATTAAAGAAGACACCTTAGTCGATGTAAAGTTTTCAGGAGTTTCTTGGTATAAAAACGAAGGTTTTTATTACTCAAGTTACGACAAACCGAAAGGAAGTGAATTGTCTGCAAAAACAGATCAACACAAATTATACTACCATCAATTAGGCACTTCACAAAAAGAGGATGTGGTTGTTTTTGGTGAAAAAGCATCCGAAAAACATCGATATGTGGGTGGATCTGTAACCGAAGACAATCGTTATTTATTAGTTTCGGCAGCTACTTCAACCTCTGGAAACAAATTATTTATTAAAGACCTTTCAGTTAAAAAAGGTCAACTAATCCCAATAATCGGTACTTTTGAAAGCGATACGTATGTAGCGCAAAATAGCAAAAGCAAGTTATACTTAGTTACCAATTTAAATGCTCCAAATAAAAAGGTTGTCACGGTGGATGCAAAAAACCCATCACCTGAAAATTGGAAAGATTTTATTCCAGAAACTGAAAATGTGTTGAGTTTAAATTCTGGAGCCGGATACTTCTTTGCAGAATACATGGTAGACGCTGTTTCAAAGGTGCTACAATATGATTTCGCTGGAAATTTAGTTCGAGAAGTGAAATTGCCAGGCGTTGGTTCATCAGGAGGTTTTGGTGGAAAAAAGAATGCAAAAGAATTGTATTTTTCTTTTACAAATTACAACACTCCAAACTCCTCTTACAAGTTCAATCCAAAAGAAGGAACCTATACTTCCTATTGGAAACCAGCGATCAATTTTAATTCTGCAGAGTATGAGAGCAAGCAAGTGTTTTACACCTCTAAGGATGGCACCAGAGTTCCCATGATTATCACTCACAAAAAAGGCGTAGAATTAAATGGAAAAAATCCAACAATTTTATATGGATATGGAGGTTTTAATATCAGTTTAACCCCTTCATTCAGTATTGCAAATGCTGTTTGGATGGAGCAAGGAGGTGTTTATGCCGTTCCAAATTTACGAGGCGGAGGAGAGTATGGTAAAAAATGGCACGATGCTGGAACACAAATGCAAAAGCAAAATGTGTTTGACGATTTTATTGCAGCGGCAGAATACCTCATTGAAAAAAAATATACCTCATCGGCATACCTAGCAATCAGAGGAGGTTCTAATGGAGGGCTTTTAGTAGGTGCAACGATGACGCAGAGACCCGACTTAATGAAAGTAGCACTGCCCGCAGTGGGTGTATTAGACATGCTTCGTTACCACACTTTTACTGCTGGAGCGGGTTGGGCATACGATTATGGGACAGCGAATGACAGTATTGAAATGTTTGAATACTTAAAAGGATACTCACCTGTTCATAATGTGAAAAATGGAACTGAATATCCAGCAACTTTAGTAACCACAGGAGATCATGATGATCGTGTGGTGCCTGCCCACAGTTTTAAATTTGCTGCAGAACTGCAAGAAAAACAAACTGGAGGCAATCCTGTTTTGATTAGAATTGAAACCAATGCAGGGCACGGTGCAGGAACTCCGGTTGCAAAAACAATTGAGCAATATTCTGATATTTTTGGGTTTACATTGTACAATATGGGCTTTGAAAAACTACCCAATCCGCCAAAAAATAAAATAAAATTATAGGGGTCTATCCGCTTAAGATTAATAGAAAAAACCGATGCGAAAGTGTCGGTTTTTTATTTTTTAGTAAGATGCGTATTTAAATATTCGGCATCCTTTTTTACGCCGCCTAAAGTAGCAGAGCCCCTGGTATATAACCATGGAAGCCCTAAAAAGTAAAGCCCTTCAATATCACTAACACCTCTGTAGTTTTTGGGATAATGGCTCTCATCTAATTCAACACCATCAATCCAGTTGAAATTAGGTTTAAAACCAGTGGCCCAAACAATGTTTTTAATATCCGTTCTCTTTTGTTTTTCAAAGAAAATAGTTTTGGCATTTGCGTCTAGTGTTCTTCCTACACAAGTTATATTGGGTTTTTTAAACAGTTTTTTTACATTTGTTCCAATAACGGGCTGTACACCGTTACTTAATTTCTTACCAATCCAAGAGTATTTATTTGCGGATAAAAAACCTATTTTATGAAACCACCACCACAGTGATTTCCCTAGGATTTCTTGCGGAATTGAAGAAATATTAGTGTTTCCAGAAAAATAAACAGGAGTTCCTGCTTGTGAAATTTCATCTAATATTTGAACTCCAGAATCTCCAGCACCAACCACTAATGTTGATCCTTCTTGAAATTGAGCAGGGTTTTTATAATGTTCGCTGTGAATTTGTATAACTTCTTTCGCTATTTTAGTGTGACAATTAGGAATAAAGGGTTTATGAAAAGGCCCTGTAGCAATGATCACATTTTTTGCTTTAAACGTTTTATTGTCGCCTTGCAATATAAAAACCTCTTTGTCTTTTTTTAAGAACGTTATTTTCTGATTAAATGCTATCGGAATCTTAAATTTCGAGACGTACGCTTTTAGATAATTAGCAACTTCATATTTATCTGCATAATGTCCTTTTTTATGCGGAAAGTCCATCCCTGGAAGGTTGTTTGCTTCTGAAGGAGTAAAGAGTTTTAATGAATCCCATCTTTTTAACCAAGGGGTACCTATCTCTGAATTCGCATCTACAATCAGATAATCTGCGTTCCTTTTGTTTAAATAATAAGCAATCGCTAAGCCAGATTGACCCGCTCCAATGATGATATAATCCTTCATATTTTCAGTGGTAAAGTTAAACTAATTAAAAGGACTCCTTTAAAACTAGGCATCTAATTATTGAAATCAAGATAAATGGAATCACCTCATCTTTTACTATTTGAATACAAATAAGAAGTATCTATTTTTATAGATGTATCCCTCCTTATAAATGTCAAGAAACCTTATTTTTGTTTAATGCTACACGTGCAAAACATTTCTTTCGGATATTCTAAAAACAATATTGTATTGGATGACTTTACCTTCACTTTAAATGAGGGGGAACATTTATGTATCATGGGAGAAAGTGGTTGTGGAAAATCTACACTATTGAAAGCTGTTTATGGCCTACTTGATTTGCAAAAAGGAACTATTTTTTGGAAAGAGAAACAAATTTTAGGTCCAGAATTTCATCTGGTGCCAGGAATGGATTTCTTTAAATATGTGGCACAAGACTTTGATTTGATGCCTTATATTTCTGTATCAGAAAATATAAAGAAATTCTTGTCGCGTTTTTACCCAGAAGAAAGTGAAAGAAGAACGCAAGAACTCCTTCAGGTTATTGAAATGACTGCATTTGAGCATGTAAAAGTAAAACACTTAAGTGGCGGACAAAAACAACGTGTAGCGATTGCAAGGGCACTTGCAAAAGAACCTCAGCTATTGCTATTGGACGAACCTTTTGGTCAAATAGATAATTTTAAAAAGAATACGTTGCGCAGGAATTTATTCCATTATTTAAAAGAAAAAAAGATTGCTTGTATTGTTGCCACTCATGATAAAAACGATGCGCTTTCTTTTGCAGACACATTGCTTGTCATTCATCAAAAAAAGATGGTTGCCCTAGCTTCTCCAAAAGAAATTTACAAATACCCAACAAAGAAACACATCGCTGCGTTATTTGATGATGTCAACGAAATTACGATCAACAAAAAAACAGTTTTATTATATCCACATCAACTAAAAATTGTAGAAAGTTCAGAATTAATAGCAACAGTGATAAATTCTTATTTTAAAGGTTATTATTGGGTGATTGAGGTTGAACATGAAAATCAAAAAGTGTTTTTTAATCATTTTGAAAAATTAGACAAAGGTAAAAACGTCTTCCTATCAATACAGCGTCCGTAGAGCTCTTTTATTCAATTTTTTTAATCTTATAAAGCTGCCCATTAAAAAGAACTTCATCATTTTCTTGCTTACCCAACAACAATTTTCCAATAGGAGATGAAAGTGAAATTGCAAAGAATGGTTTGTTTGCAACCTTTAATTGCCCTGCAGAAATTGATAAAAAATAAGTTGCTTTGTTTGTATACACAAGGCTTCCTAAATGCACATTTTTAGAGGTATTTAGAATATTTATTTTCGCTAAGATCAATCTCATTTGAGAAATTCCTGCTAGTTGCTGACCTGCTTTTTCCATTTCTAACTGTAACATTGCACGTCCTGTTTCGTGTTTATCTCCTGCAGAGCTTTTTGTTTCAGATTGAAGCGCTTTTTGGTTTGAAGAAATAATGTTTTCAACCGTTTCTAGGCGGTTATCCACATAATTTTTACAAAGGTTATATAGTGATTCTTTTGTGTTCATTGTGTAATGTAAAAGCAAAAGCTCCGTATTTCCCATGGTGAGAAATTGAGCAAGCACTGGTTAGTTTTTTTTCTTTGTGATAGTATGAAGGAGCGCCTATAGGAGATTTTTTTTGTAGGATTTCTTCTGTTAAAAACCCTGTTAGAATTTGCACTTCTTTTTTGATGTCAAAATCCACTTTTTTCGGCAAACCAATCGAAGAGAAAACAACCGTTTCCTCCTCTGATTGCTTTGCAATTGTATGACAATAAAGTGTATTAAAAAAGGTACCGGTTAAAAACTTAGTCCCTTTAAAAACAACAATTCCTTTGGTTTTAGAAATCATACTACATTCAAACTTTTTTGGTGCAAAAAAACGTTTTTCATGTTGCTGGGTATAGCACTTATAAGCCGCTTCTTTCATACTCCAAAACAACCACACTTGTGAAAAAGAATCAGAAGCATTTAAAATACTTTCTTGTTCTTTTTTAGTAAATTGCTTTTCCAAAAACCCAGGGCGTTGCCAATTACTTTCTTTTACCGCTAGACTTAAATCAACAATATCATTCCCAATCATTACACTGCTTTTTTTTCCTGAATAATCGCAACGACTGCTTTTACAGACAACATTTTCTCCATAGAATCATTGTCTATCTCTATATTAAACTCATCTTCTACATCCAATACAATGTCTACCAAATTTGCAGAATTAATTTCTAAGTCATTGATAAAATCGGTGTCTTCTGTAAGGTTTTTAAATGCTTCCTTGTTTTGTACATACGGTTTTACAAGGGTTGTTAAGGTTTTAATTATTTCTTCTTTTTTCATTTTATTTTATTTTTACACTTCGACAAGCTCAGTGTGACATTGTGCTTCCGAATTAACTTGTCGTCTAATTTAATTTTCCTAAACCTCATCACAAACCAAAGAATCAATGAATCTTCCCAATGTCTGACTGAGCCTGTCGAAGGCTTATTTTAAATATTTCTTAAAGATAACACAAGCATTTACATCTCCAAAACCAAAACTGGCTTTTGCAATTATATTAATGTCTCTATCCGATGCCTTTTGTGGAATTTTCTCGGTAGCAATCAACGCTAAAATTTCTGGGTGAATGTCTTCACAATTAATATTCGGAAACACAAACTGTTCTTTTAATTGTATTACAGACGCCACAGATTCAATCGCTCCAGCTGCTGCCAAACAATGACCCACCATCGATTTTAAAGAGTTGATCTCTGGAAATTCAGTTCCTTTTCTTTGTAGGGCTACTGTCCAATTTTCAATTTCTAAAGCGTCTTTAGAAGTTGCCGTTAAATGCCCATTAATCACATCAATCTCACTGGAAGAAATCTTTGCGTCTGCCATGGCATTTGTAATACATCTTTGCACCGCCTCTGAGTTAGGTGCGGTTAAAGTACCGCCATTTCTTTGTCCACCAGAATTAATATCTCCGCCTAAAATCTCAGCATAAATGGTCGCTTTTCTTTCCAAAGCGCTATCTAAAGATTCCAAGACCAGCGCCCCAGCACCACTTCCTGGCACAAAACCCGCAGCGGTTTCACTCATAGGTCTTGACCCTTTTTCTGGGGTGTCATTGTGTTTATAACTCATTACACGCATCGCATCAAACCCTCCCCAAGTATATAGGCTGCTGTCACTAGAGCTCCCAACCAACATTCGTTTTGCCTTTCCGTTTTTAATGCGCTCAAAACCCATTAATAGCGCTTCTGTTCCTGTGGTGCAAGCAGATGAATTTGTGGTGACTTGATTTCCTAATCCTAAAATTCCGCCTAAATAAGCAGAGATTCCACTTGCCATAGTTTGCACTACCGAAGTACTTCCTAGACGCCTTACTTTTTGATCGTCAATTTTATAAATAGCTTCTCTAAATTTTTCAATCCCAGAAGTTCCTGTACCAAAAATTAGACCTGATTCGTGGTCTAAATCGGAGTTTTCATCTACCGTAAAACCGGCGTCTTTCCAAGCATCTATTCCTGCCATGCATCCATATAAAATAGAGGTACTGTTAAATCCTCGCAATTGTAGCGAAGATAAATAGGTTGCTTTTTTTTCTTCAGAAACGGTTGGAATCCCACCAATACAACATGAAAAACCTTTGTCTTTTAAGGACTGATGAAAGGTAATTCCTGAAGCACCCGTTTTTATTGCTTTTGTAAAAGCAGGCACCCCAACACCATTGGGTGCTACTACGCCTAATCCTGTAATTACAACTCTATTTTTCATTTTTATTTTGCGATTATCATCCCCGAAATTGTTCCTCTACAAACCAGTTCGTCTTTCTCATTTAACATTTTTACTTTGCATTTCAATTTATTGAATCGGAAATATTCTTTTTCTGAAATTACCGTTACTTTTTCGTTTGGTAAAACAGGAATAAAGAAATCTACTTGATTGGAAGTAAGTGCTATTTTGGGTTTTTTATCTAAAGAAATTTCATCTTTCAATAAATAAACCCCCAAACAAACCACCCCAATTTGTGCCATCGTCTCTGTTAAGAGAACTCCTGGGGTGATCGGGTTTTCTTTAAAATGACCTTGGTAAAAAAACGCGTTTTCTTTGAATGTATAGTTTCCTATAATTCCCTTTTCTGAAATTTCGGTAAGTGCATCCACAAACAAAAAAGGGGTTTGATACGGAAGATTTTTTATGATTTGACTTGCATTCATTTTGTTTCGCTTAAAAATTACTCAGGAGTTTAACACCTTATCGAGTCTTATTCATTTACCATTCCAATAAAATTCGTTGTGCAGAAAACCCAGGACCAAAACTCAACATAATTCCTCTTTCTCCTTTTGCTGGATTTCGATCCATGAAACGTTCTAAAACGTACAATACGGTTGCGCTTGACATGTTTCCATATAAGCGTAATACCTCTTTTGTGTCGTCAATATTTTTTTCTAAAACACCAAATAAGTCTTCGACAGTTTGTACAATTTTCTTTCCTCCAGGATGAAAAATCAAATGATCAATATCATCAATTGTCAAGTTATTTCTTTCTAAAAAAGGATGAATTATAGCTGGAAAATGATCAGAAATCTTCTTTGGAACCTCCTTGTCTAAAATCATTTGCAAACCGGTATTTACTAATTTGAAGCCCATCATACTTGTAGCATCATAAAAATGATACATGGCTTCATCAATTATTTTTGGCCCCTTATCTTCTTTATAAGAAGACAAAATAACACTGGAGGCACCATCTCCAAAAATAGCAGCACTTACAATGTTTGTCATGGAGTAGTCTTCTAACTGAAAGGTAGCTGTTGGTGCTTCTACAGCAATAACAGCGGCTCTTTTATTTGGATTTGCTTTTAAAAAATTTTTAGCATAAATAATACCCGAAACACCGGCTGCACAACCCATTTCTGTGACGGGTAAACGAACAATGTCTTGCTTCATTCCCAAAGAATTAATTAGATAGGCATCTACAGATGGAATCATAATTCCTGTACAACTTACCGTAATGATATAGTCTATTTCAGTGGCTTCTAAATCTGCCTTTTGTAACGATTTTATAAGCGACTGTTCGGCTAATTGGACCACTTCTCTGGTATAAATATCGTTCTTCTCCTCAAATGAGGTAGCGCTAAACACCTCTTCTGGATTCATAATAGAATAACGCTTGTCTACTCCCGCTCCTTCAAAAAGTTTAATCACTTTTCGTTGAAAACGCTCTTCTTGGTTTTGCATCCACAATTTAACAAACGGAATAATGTCTTTTGTTTCTCGATAATATTTCGGAAGCTGTTTTGCAACTGCTATTATTTTTACTGCCATCTATTTTTTTATTATCCAAAGGAAACGAAATGCCCATTTCCATGAAATTTGTGGTTTTACATTTATTTTTTGTGAGATTTCAACTAAATCCTTTCGTTTAAAACCTCTTAAAACAGAGGTTAGACCATCTTCAATAATCATTTTATTTTTAATAAAAAGAGAGAGCAACAGAAATAAATAATAGGCCAAGGAATGTCTGTGTAAATCGTTTACTAAAACTCCTATTTTGGTTTGTTGTAAAGCGTTTTTCAAGAAAGGGGTTAACTGTGCTTCTTTAAAATGGTGTAAAAAAAGCGTTGCTAAAATCACATCAAATTTTCTTTTTTGAAACGCCTCTGAAAAAATATCTTCTGTCTTAAAACGAACTTCTGGATACTCGGTTGACAATTCTATAGCATATTGGATGGCTGTTGGATTTGCATCTACACCTAATAAATTCATGCGATATCCATTTTTTCGACCAAACTTAGCTACATCACGCAAAATATCTCCATGCCCACAACCAATATCTACAATGGATACTTCTTGTTCTTTTGGGTAGTTTTTAAGGAGCTCTGTTAACCCATTTATAGTGACTTTATTTCCGCCCAACCAGCGGTTGATATTTTCTAACTTATCTAAAGTATCCCTTAGTAAATCGCCCCCAATAGAAAAATCGTCCATCAACTCTTCTTTGTCTGTTCTATTTTTTGTGCGAATAAAGAAGTCCATTAATTGTCTATTGGTTTTCCGTGGGTTTGTTTGATAATTATCGGTAATAAAAAAGGCATTCTTTTTAAAAGCTCCAACATCGTTGAGGCTATTTTATCTTTTCGAAACAGGAATGCAATACAATGCCCTGCTTTTAACCTCCATTTAAATTGCCGGTTCCATTGCCTAATATAACTTTTTTCAAGTTGATGACGGGTCATTTGGCTTCCTTTAAGGTAATTTAGAATCAGTTTAGACGCAATTTGCGCAGACTGAATGGCCATACTCATGCCATTTCCACAAAGCGGATGAATCATTCCTGCGGAATCACCACACATAATCATATGGTTTTCTACTGGTTTTTTTGTTTCAAAAGAAATCTGACTAATGGAGAGCGGTTTCTCAAAAATAGGGGTAGTCTGTTTAAAAATTTCTTTTAGAAATTGATTTTTAAAGACTACATTTTCCTGAAAATCATCAATGTTTTTATATTTTTTAAATGCGGTATAACTGGTGATATAACACAGATTAATTGCATCGTTTTCTACCTTAGAAACCCCACAATAGCCGCCTTTAAAATTGTGAAGCGCGACCAAGTCTTCTGAGAAATCTCCCTTTACATGAGTTTTAACACCCAAATAAGGTGCTTTCTTTTGAATAAAGTCCCGATCCATTTTGATGTCTAATAGCGAACGTTTTCCAAAGGAGCCAATACAAATTTTAGCCCGGAAGGCTTTGTTGTTTTTTGTTGTTACAAAAAAAAAGTCTTCATTAAAAGTGCTATCTACAACAGCGTCTTGTATAATGATAACACCATTTTTCTTTGCCTTTTCTGATAATACAAAATCTAATTGATACCGAGAAATTCCAAATCCGCCAAATGGAAGTTTCGCAGCAATGCGTTTATTTTTTGTTGTGGAGAGTTCAAAATTATCAATTTTTACAGCGCCAAAATCGAAAGGATTGATGTCTAAGAAGCTTAAATAAGGAAGTACCTCGTTTGAAATATATTCACCGCAAACTTTATGTTTGGGGTACTCATTTTTTTCAATCAGCACCACTTTTGTTCCAAATTTTGATAAGTGAATTGCGTTGCACAAACCCGCCAAACCACCACCAATGATAACCACATCAAAAATACTTGTGCTGTCTTTTTTAGAAGTCGCTGTGTTTGCTTTCATGAATCTATCAATTCTGCTAATTCTTTACCTACCAAGCTTCCAAGAGCAACCCCCATTCCACCTAAGCGAATTCCGCAAAAAATATGATTAGACAATTGTTTTACGATGGCATTTTTTTGGTTTCCAACACCCATGATTCCGCTCCATCGATGGGCAATGTCAAAAGGGGTGTTTGGTAAAATCGTTTTTTTTAAAATTCTTTCCAACTCATTTTGAATGATATTAGTTTGCCCAAAATGAGTTGTTTCTTCTGTTTTAAAATCGAGGTTTCTTCCCCCTCCAAATAAAATTCGGTCATTGATATTTCTAAAATAATAGTACCCTTTATCTAAGTGAAACGTTCCCTTAATGGCTAGGTTTTTAATAGGATTTGTAATCAAAACTTGCGCTCTTGCGGGCTGTACTTTTTCTGCTAAAAGTTCATTAGAAAATCCGTTTGTAGCAAGAAATAATTTCTTTGTTTTGAAGGTAATTTTATCTGTTTTTACAGCGACTTCTGCTCCGTTTTCTGTAAAGCTATCAACAGCAATTCCGTTCAATATTTTTACCCCCAATTGCTGCACTTTGTATAGGAGTTGTTCGGCCATTTTACCGGTATCTATTTGACCTTCAAAATTATTGGTAATGTATGTATTGTGTACTTTTTGAAACCCAAAAGTATTCTTTGAAGTAGAAAAAACGTCGGCACTAAAAATTGGTTTTAACAACCGATTTACTTCTTCTTTTTTAGAAATGCATTCTTCAAAGAACTTTTCATTTTCACACAATTCAAACCCTTTGTATTGTTGAAAATCGATGTTTTTATCTCCTAAATTCGTTCGTAATAATTGCAATCCTTGCCAGCGTTTATTTACCAAATCAAAAACTTCTTCTGGTGTGTGAGTATTTAAGTCATCTATGAGTTCTGAAAGACTTCCAAAACAAGCAAATCCTGCATTTTTGGTGCTCGCTCCTTGTGGCAACATTCCTTTTTCAATAATTAATATCGTTGCTTTAGGATAGGTTTTTTTTAATTTTAGTGCGCAATTAAGCCCTACAATACCACTCCCAACAATTGTAAAATCGATGTTGGTAAACCACTCTTTTAATTCCCAATAACTGTAATTCATTTATAAGTGTTTTTCGAAGCAAATACTGTTTTTCATTCCTTTGTATTGTCCGTAATTTTCAATCACTTTGTACTTGCATTTAGGATAAAATTTCACCGCCTCTACCTGTCGTCTTCCAGTTTCTAAAACACATTTTTCATAGCTTAGTTCTTTAGCCCAAGCTTCTAACTCTTGCATTATTTTTTGAGCAATTCCAGTGCTCCTTTTTTCTGGAGAAACATACATTCTTTTTATTTCTACTGTTGTTTGATCAAACTTTTTCATAGCTGCGCATCCTATTGCAGCTGACTTAGTGTTTGTTTTTTTGTCTTCATAAATTACAACAACCTCCCTTAAAACGTCAATATTATTATATTGATTGTAAAAATCGTGCTCCTCTTCATCTGTGATTTTTAAATAGGCATCCAAATCTTTTATCAAACGGATAAAGTCTTTATTTTCTGAATTGGTTCTTAGTATTTTCATGAAATTTCTATTTCAAATAGGCTAACGGTTGCGTTTTTGTAATGGTCGGGCAGTCCTTTTGTTTCTTTTAGTTTGTAAAGACCTAAAAACTGAAAACCACATTTTACATAATGCTTTATCAGTCCCGTATTATCTCCTACGGTGTCTAAACGAATATATTTGTAGTTGTTTTTTAAAGGGTGTTTTACAACCCAATCTACTATCGTTTTTACAAAGTTGTTCCCTCTATACTTTTTATTCGTTGCAATTCTGTGAATATAAATAGCGGCATCTTTATTTTTTTCCTCCCAGATTAGTGGATCCGAAAAAGTAATAGCCCATACACAAGTAATCTTATTGTCTATAACCCCTTTGAATTGCCTCTTTTCTGCTATTTCTTGAAGAATTAACTCTTTAGAAAATGCTGGCCATATCACCATTTTTAACCGTGTTTGAAGTGTCCTGGCCTGCTCATACAACTTTAAGATCTCCTCAAAATCTTCAATCGTACTATTTTCTATCTTCATTTTATTTTTGTGATCATTACACCGTTGAAAGGAATTGTGAGCCTAATTCTTAAAGATACTTCTTTATCCTGAGATTTTAAAATCTACTAAAACTCAAATTTGAGCTGTACCCAAATCGGCACTGTTTTTTCAGTGTTTAAATTTCCAAAAGAAATCCCTAACAATCGTACCGAATTTATCAATTCATCTTGAAAAAAAAGTTCTTTTACGACTGGAAAAAACTCACTTTTAGATTGCATAAAATGTGCTTTTGTTTTGCTTCTTGTTTGTTGGGTGAAATCTGAATATTTAATTTTTAAGGTAATTGTTTTTCCTCTTATTTCATTTTTCACCATACGTCTTTCCAGCTCTTCGGCAATCTGTTCTAAACGTTCTAACATAAAAATTTCAGAGGAAATATTTTCATTAAAAGTTCTTTCGGAAGCAACCGACTTTCGAATTCTATTAGGCACTACAGGACTGTTGTGAATGCCGCGGACAATGTTATAATAATGGGCGCCCGACTTCCCAAATAGTGCTACTAATTCTTCGTGTGTTTTATTCTTTAAATCATTCCCTGTAAAGATCCCTAAATTATACATTTTAGCTGCAGTCACTTTACCAACTCCATAAAATTTATTGACCGGTAAGGCTTCTAAAAAAGGAATTACATCTTCGGGGTGTATTGTTTTTTGTCCGTTGGGCTTGTTGATATCCGATGCTACTTTTGCTATGAATTTATTAATCGAAATTCCCGCTGATGCACGCAAACCAGTTACTTCAAAAATTTTCTGTCGAATTTCTTTTGCGATGCTGTTTGCTGAAGGGTTTCCTTTTTTATTTTCTGTAACGTCTAAATAAGCCTCATCCAAGGAGAGCGGTTCTACTAAATCGGTATATTCATGAAAAATTTCTCTGATTTGAGTAGATAATTCTTTGTAGCGGGGAAAATCAGATTTTACAAAAATAATGTGGGGGCATTTCTGTTTGGCTATAAAACCACTCATTGCCGATTTTACTCCAAATTTCCTGGCTTCATAACTTGCGGCAGAAACAACACCTCTCACTTCACTACCTCCAACAGCAATTGCTTTTCCTCTTAATTCTGGGTTGTCTAATTCTGCTACAGAGGCATAAAAAGCATCCATGTCAACATGTATTATTTTCCGAAAAGGAGGCTGTAAATCCAACGCTATGTTTTCGCTAAGTTGGTTAAAATTTCGAGCGCTTTTTGGGCGTCTTTTGTGTCAACAAAAATATGGTCATGATAGTAACCTGCAACCACATTACACGATATTTGATGTGTTGTTAATGCTGAAGAAAAGGCTGCTGTTAAACCAACAGCTTCTAAAGAAGAGTGTATTTTTAAAGTAATCCAAGCACTTTCAAATTGATAGGCTAACTTCAAGGCTTGCGCTTTGTTTTTTTCTAAAACAACCGTAATTCCTTCTGCTTCTTTAAACTCAAATAAGGTGTCTTTTCTTCCTATTTTTTCAAAATCAGAAACCGTTGCAAAAACATACACTCCAGTATTTAAAACGGGTTGTAATCCTTTTAACAAGGTGGTTAAATTTTTATTTCCACTCATGATTTCTTTTTTTAGGTTCTTCAAAAATACGAAAACAAAAAGCGATTACTGGCTTAAAAAATCAATACAAATTTTGACTGTTTTTTCAAATGCGTCTGACCCCTTGTTTTCTTTCCAAGGGTGTGAAACATTAAAAACATGATTGGCTTTTTCAATGATTTTTAAGATACTTTTCGGATTCCATGTATGGAGTTTTTCTCCTTCGTTTACTGAAATAGAAGTGTCCTTATCTCCATGAATTATTAAATGTGGAATCGTTATTTTTTTGGCTGCGTTTTCAATGTTTAAACGCTCTTTATTTTGAATAAAATCTTCGTGAAACTGATAGAAATGGGGCATTTGTTGTTTTGTTCTTCCGTTTAAAATATACTTTACGCCTGTTTTTTTCCATGCAGCTACATCGCTATTTGTTGATGATCTTGATGCAAAATCGCATACTGCTGCTAAAGAAATAACCCTCTTTACTCGCGGATCTTCTGCCGCTTTTAAAGTTACAATTCCGCCACCTCTGCTGTGTCCAATAATCGAAATTTGATTTGCATCAACAGTGTTTTTAAATTGAGAATTGTTAGAAACCCAGTCAAGAACACTTTCTAAATCGTCTAATTCTTTGGTGTAATTATTATTTCCAAAAGCGTCTAAGTCTGGAAAATCAATCGGTTGCTCTAGTGTTCCGCCATTGTGTGAGAAATTGAATTTTATAAAGAAATATCCTGCATTTGCAAACGTTGTTGCCATTCGGTTCCATGCACCCCAGTCTTTAAATCCTTTATAGCCGTGACAAAAAATAATTACTTTTTTGGGCTGTTGTGTTTCCTTATAAAAAACATCGGTTACAATTGGCTTTTGGTGTTTTCCCTGAATCACAAAGTTTTTTAAAATCTTCATGTGACAATTAGTTTATAGCCCATTTTTAGTATTGAAATAAGCGCCAATGAGGCTGTTATAATACTGATAGCAAGATTGATATCCTTAGTGAGTTTTCCTGTTTTTTCTTGAATTTTATGTGCATATTTTACATAAAAAAAAAGGATGCTAAACGTTCCAATACCCGAACCAAAAACAAAAAAAGCGACAGAAAAAGCGTCAAATGAAAACCCGTTAAAAACATCTACCAAAGCAACAACTCCACAAAAGAAAGGAATGGCAAACATGTTTAAAAAGGAGAGGGTGAGGCCTGTTAAAAAAAAGTTAGTTTGTGAATTATTTTTATCTACTACAATTAATTTTTCCTTTTTAGATTCCTTATAGAAATATACTGATAACAATATAAAGATAACGATTCCAAATTGAGCTATTACTTCTAGTATTGTCGGGTTTTCTATAATGTATTTTGACAAAAATACTGCAATGTATGTCTGTAATAACACCACTACAGAAACCCCTAAAATGTATCTATATGCTGATTTTTCGTTCTTTTGTAACCTTGTTTTTAATGCTTTCATATTAAGCATACTAGGAGTTATAGAGCCTATAAAAGCGACTAAAAAACCAATTAAAAAATGCAGCATCAAATCCATTAAAAATATTTTAGGTAAAGAAAACGCTTAAAAATAGGTTGTACAAAAAAACGCATCAAAAAAATTTGATGCGTCTCTATAATATTTATTGTCCTGCTCTTTATACAACCCCTTGGGCCAACATAGCGTCTGCGACCTTTACAAAACCAGCAATATTTGCTCCTTTGATATAATCTACAGACCCATCTTCATTTTCTCCATATTGCACACATGAATCATGAATATCTTCCATAATGTCTTTCAATTTGTCGTCTACTTCTTTTCGAGACCAGCTTAAACGCAATGAATTTTGACTCATTTCTAAACCTGATGTTGCAACTCCTCCAGCATTACTTGCTTTCCCTGGAGCGAATAAGATTTTTCCTTTTTGAAATTCATGAATTGCTTCTGGTGTAGACGGCATGTTTGCACCTTCAGAAATACATATACATCCATTTGCAACCAATGTTTTTGCTTGTTCTCCATTCAACTCATTTTGAGTTGCACAAGGTAGGGCAATATCACATTTTATAGACCAAGGTCTTTCTCCTGCAACATATTTAGCATTCGGATACTTTTTTATATAGTCTCCGATTCTTCCTCTTTGTTCATTTTTAATATACATCACGTGCTTCAACTTTTCAGTGTTGATGCCTTCTTTGTCATAAATATATCCTCCAGAATCTGACAGGGTTAAAACTGTTGCTCCTAATTCTATGGCTTTTTCTGCTGCATATTGCGCAACGTTTCCAGCTCCAGAAATGACCACTTTTTTACCTTTAAATGAATCGTTTTTACGTAAGAGCATGTTTTGTGCAAAATATACAGTTCCATAACCCGTTGCTTCAGGTCTTATTAAAGATCCTCCCCAAGAAGCACCTTTCCCTGTTAACACTCCTGTAAACTCATTGCTGAGTTTTTTATACATTCCAAACATAAATCCAATTTCACGACCACCAACGCCAATATCTCCAGCGGGTACATCTGTGTTTGGGCCAATATGTCTAAACAACTCTCCCATAAAGGCGTGACAGAAACGCATAATTTCATTGTCTGATTTCCCTTTAGGGTCAAAGTCAGAACCCCCTTTTCCACCACCCATTGGTAGTGTTGTTAATGAGTTTTTAAAAACTTGTTCAAACGCTAAAAACTTTAAGATACTTGCGTTTACTGTTGGGTGAAAACGTAACCCTCCTTTGTAGGGGCCAATTGCAGAATTCATTTGAATCCTGTACCCTCTATTTACTTGTATCTCTCCTTTATCATCTACCCAAGAAACTCGGAACGAAATCAATCTTTCAGGTTCTACCATTCTCAATAAGATATTTTTACCGTGATAAATATCATGTTTTACGATATAAGGAATTACAGTTTCTGCAACTTCTTGAACGGCTTGTAAAAATTCTGGCTCGTGGTTATTTCTCTTGATCACCAAGTCCATAAACTCTTTAATTTTTAATTCCATAATTTTTGGTATGCTTTTTTATGAATTTTACAAAATTTATTGTCGACAAATATAGTTAATTTCTGAATTCACAAATAATAAATTATTTATATTTTACGATCTGTAATTCCTTATTTCAATCGATTTCGAAAGGTGTTTTTCTTTTGTCGCAAAAAGCATTCTAAAACTCTATAAAAAACACTAAATTTGTCGTTTAATTTTAGCAAAAATGTTAGAGAAAGTAAAAGAGTTAATTGGTGATGTAAAAGCGTTTAAAGCGACTTCCAAAGAAGATGTTGAGGTTTTTAGGATTCAATATTTAGGGAGTAAAGGACTTTTAAAAGAGTTATTTGCTGAATTTAAAAATGTTGACGCTGCAATGCGTAAAGATTTTGGGCAGGCTTTAAATAGTTTAAAAAAAGCCGCTGAGAGCAAAGTTACTGAAATGAGTGAAGCATTGGAAGGTGCGAACTCTCAAAAAAGCTTTTTTGGAGATTTAACACGTCCTTCTGAACCAATCGAATTGGGATCTCGCCATCCTATATCTTTAGTAAAAAATAAAATTATTGACGTTTTTAACCGGATTGGTTTTACGGTTTCTGATGGTCCAGAAATAGAGGATGATTGGCATAACTTTACGGCTTTAAATTTACCCGAATACCATCCTGCAAGAGATATGCAAGACACCTTTTTTATTGAACAAGATCCAGATATTTTATTAAGAACACATACCTCTTCTGTGCAAGTTCGATACATGGAAGAAAACAAACCTCCTATTCGAACCATTTCTCCAGGGCGTGTTTTTAGAAATGAAGACATTTCTGCACGTTCGCATTGTATTTTTCATCAAGTCGAGGGTTTATATATAGATACCGATGTTTCTTTTGCTGACTTAAAACAGACCCTTTTGTACTTTACAAAAGAGATGTTTGGGAAATCTAAAATCCGTTTACGTCCTTCTTATTTTCCGTTTACGGAACCAAGTGCGGAGGTTGATATTTATTGGGGATTGGAAACAGAAACCGATTACAAGATCACCAAAGGAACTGGGTGGTTAGAAATAATGGGCTGTGGTATGGTAGATCCTAATGTTTTAAAAAATGCAAATATTGATCCTACAAAATACTCTGGCTATGCTTTTGGAATGGGGATTGAGCGTATTGCCATGTTGTTGTATCAAATTCCGGATATTAGAATGTTTTATGAAAACGACAAACGTTTCTTAGAGCAGTTCAAATCGGTGATCTAATTTCGTGGAACCTCTTAAACACTAATTTTGAAGAAAGACATCCAAATACCTGAAGTAACCGGTGTGGAAATTGCAGTGGTTTATGAATACAATGCTCTTTATAAAACAGATGATTGGAACATTTACATCATCAATAATAAGGAGGTAGATTTAGAAATGATTGTCATTGTTTCTCAAGGGTTTTCTGAAACAAAAACAACCTCTTTACTTCGAAAAAAACTAGATACGTTGCCTGCAAATTCTTTTGCAAAAGTAGAATTCATTCAGCCTGAATTGTTTGTCTTGAACAATCGTTTTCAAGTTTCCTTTTTTGAAAACAACCAACTAAAAGACAAAACATTCCTCTTTGAAAAAAACACCATTAAAGAGGAGGGATTACAGATGATTTCTGAAATAAAAAAAAGTGGAATACTGGCCAAGTAAAGGTTTAAAAAAACGAACGCCTACTTAAAATAATTTTGATTTTAATGGTCTTGTAGATTTAAACTCTTTGATAGAAATACTATAAAATCCATTCGTAGGGATTTGGTCAAATTGACTTGACAAATACCCTCCAGAAATATACAATTTGTCTTTATAAAAGTGCATCGCAGACCCAAAAAGGTTTAAGTCGATTGCATAACTTCGCAATTCATTTGATGTAGTATTGTATGTTACTAGTTGTTGGTTTTCAAACAGGTAAATAATTCCATTGTTGATTGTTATTGCGGGTTTTTTCATTCCTTTAAACAAATTTCCTACTTTTTTCCAAGTACTCCTTTTTAGGTTAAATACTTCTATTTCTGTGAGGTTTTTTCCTTGATAACCACCAAATAAGTAAAGATTGTCTTCTACGATAATCCCTCGGGTTTCTTTGGCTTTAGTCATTTTTGAAAGCAAGTACCAATAGCCTGTTTTTAAATCATACAAATGCATTTTGTCGGTATATTGCTTAATTCCTTGTTTGTTGCTTTTTATGGAACCTCCTATTAAAATAATTTTATCTTGATGTAAAAGAGCGAGTGAATTTACTGCTTGGTGCGGATTGGTATCATCAATTTCTAAGGTTTCATTGAGGGTGCTGTAAACTTCAATTTTGTCCTCTAAATAGTCTCTCTTTTTTGTTTTAGAGAGTCTTTTTCCGCCCAATATGTAGAATTTATTATCAAAATAAATTACATTGTGATTTGCTTTCTTTCTAAACACATTCTTTTTTAATGTCCAGTAATTTGATTCAAAATCATACACTTGTAAATCTCCCAAATAAGAAAAGAAGTCTTGAAATTTGGGCTTTGATATCAACTTCATTATTTCTTGCTCACTGCTACCCATCAACTCACTGATGCCTCTTTTGAGCTGATCTCTTATTGTAGAAGCATCACCACCAATAACAAATAATTGGTTGTTTTTTAAAACAGAGGCAAAAGAGTGGGTTGCTTTTGGAAGCTTGGGAAGCTGTGTGAAATTAATTTTATATTTCAAATTCTTTTTAGAAACAAGTGTAATCTCTGCCAAAGCTTCTTGTTTCTGATTCAGGAGAATTGTGAGGGTATTCTCGTTGGTATTAAAAGTAACTTTTTGGTCTTTGTATTTTATATGAGAAACACTGAATCGTATTTGTTTTCCTTTTTTAAAATTGAAAGAAAATTTTCCTTTTTTATTGGTGACAAGTACTTTTTGTGTGATGAAAATATGAGCATTTTCGATAGGGGTTTTTGTGATAGCGTCGAGAATGATTCCTGATATTCGTTGTGAATAAAGGGTGTTAAGAAAAATAAAAAAGAGTATCGTTATTATTTTTTTCACTGTGAATTCATTTATTCGAGATCACTTTCATGCGCTTCTAGGTCTTTTGTTAAATCTAACTTTCTTAAAGTGGGGTTTGCAACTCCTGTGGTTAGAACCGTTATTAATGTCATTGTTCCGCCAAAAACAACCGCAGTAACTGTTCCCATTAGTTTGGCTGTAAGACCGCTTTCAAATGCGCCCAACTCATTAGATGAACCGACAAACATAGAGTTTACAGAGGAAACTCGACCTCGCATATGATCTGGTGTTTTTAATTGTAAAATTGTTTGTCGAATTACCATAGAAACACCGTCTGTAACTCCACTAAAAAACAACGCTGTTACAGAAATCCAAAAGATAGAAGAAAGACCGAAAACGATAATGCAAATCCCAAATCCAAAAATAGCAACGAGTAGTTTCATTCCAGCATTTTTACTAATCGGAATGTAAGCAGTAACTAACATGGTTAAAAAAGAACCAACTGAGGGTGCTGCCACTAAAATACCAAACCCTTGGGGTCCTACTTTTAAAATATCTTCTGCAAAAACAGCCAATAACGCAATAGCACCTCCAAATAAAACAGAAAACATATCTAAAGTTAGCGCACCTAAAATTGCTTTTGTTTTAAATACAAAATTGACTCCTTCTTTTAAACTTTGTAAAACTGGTTCTCCAATTTTAGGGTTTAAAATTGGTTTTCTTTTAATTTTAAATAAGACGAAAAAAGAAAAGGAAACTAGGAAAAAAATAATGCTTAAAGACCAGTGTACACCGATCCAATTGATAGAGAAGCCAGCAAAAGCAACACCTAAAACACGTGCCATTTGCCACAGTGAACTGTTCCAAGTTGCGGCATTTGGATAGATTTTCTTAGGCACAATTAAAGCAACCAATGAAAAAATAATTGGCCCAAAAAATGCACGTAAAAAGCCACCAAAGAAAACCAATGCATAAATAACATATAATAGCGTTTTTGTTGATAAGGCTTGTCCAACACTATCGGAGGTAATCCAAAATAACCCAAAACTAATCAGTGAAAAAGCAGCAATACACATTGCTAGTAAGTTTCTTTTTTCTTTCTGATCTACGATATGACCTGCAAATAAAGCCATAGATAGGGCTGGAATAATTTCCATTAACCCAATTAAACCCAAATACAAAGGATCTCCTGTAAGTTCATAGACTTTCCATTCAATTACAATAAACTGCATGGACCAACCAAAAATTAATGCAAAACGAACTACTAAAAAAATATTAAACTCTCTAATTCTTAAAGCTGCGTAAGGATCCTTTTTAGACATGTGTGGATTGTGCTATGAAGCTGATTTTAAATTCATAAGAATTCCAAAAGTTTCATTGATGTCTTTTTCTTTTACCACAATGGTCATTTCATTTGTGGTAGAAATTACTTCTTGCAA
>TARA_B110000208_G_scaffold192046_1_pt1 | contig 21369 bp, 14 predicted proteins | sample TARA_B110000208 | Tara Oceans TARA_B110000208 (sample SAMEA4397426) | marine metagenome | biome: Polar Biome; feature: [SRF] surface water layer (ENVO:00010504); material: water (ENVO:00002006), including particulate matter (ENVO:01000060) such as... | depth 5 m
TGGTGTGGGTACTACTTCGGTTTCTTCATACAAGTTGGTCTTAGCCAATATTTTTTCTACAATCTCTACACTTAATTCATTTTTTATTTCAGCACTATCATCGTCCTTTATAGTTAATTCACGCATTTGTGAAAATTTAATTTTTTTATTGGTTGCGCTCTCTTGTAAATTTTCTAACATTTTTTTTTGTTCCTTTCTAACCATTATTGTTTTTTTTAGGGATACTATTATCTGTACGGGCGAAGGTGTTTTTTTATCACGAACGGGTACTTTTCTTCTTTCTTTTTTTCTTTCTTTCTCTTCTTTCACTTTACTGTCTAATTCATTATTTATACGTTCTAATTCATCGGTAGTATTGCCTAGTTCTTGGTCAATTATTTTTTTTGATAAACGAGGCATTGATACGTGAATACATTTTACATTTTCTTTATTTTCTTTTAAATAGTCTTTATTATAAACAAATCTCCCCAATTTATCTGGTGTATCTTCATTTACAAAAGGGATGAAAAATATAATATTTTTAAATGTATTTTTTTTGCATATTTTGGATAATACAGAGAATAATTTATTTTGAATGAGCGTAATATCATCTGGCTTACTAATATCATTTAGAAGGCGTGTAATATCATCACTAATACTGTCATGTATGGAAAAATTAAAACTTTCTAGTAACAAATTTTCGGGTGGTTCTGTAGCTATAAGAGTATCTATATATATAACAATACTGTTATCTGTTGTAAAAAAATCATAGACCAGTGTATCATCAGACCCATGTGTAGCTGAGTTTGGGTTAATATAAAAGTTTTCCTTTGGGTTACGCGCAAACGTCATTATGTTCTGAGTACAATTCTTACCAGTTACGCCTGATATAGTTGTTAATTTATAATTATTTATTGAAAGATTTAATTTGTCACCTTTAATGTCATCGGGTAATGAGAGTTTAGTCTTCAATGTGTCTAGTGCTATTTCAATAAACCGAACATAATTATTGGGTACATTTGTTTCTAGTATGGGCCACTTTTTAGCCCCAAGCCATGCCATTATACGAGCGGGTAATTCCCATAACAGGAGAGTATTGTTTAGCCAATCGCCTTCTTGTCGAGTGACCACGGGGTCGTAAATTAGTTGACCATCTTTTGTGACCAATTGTTTACCAACAGAGTCCATCTTTACCGGGGGTATGGTTTTTTTGCGGACTCTGTACCCCCCCTTGCCCATCAGGCTAGTCACCAGGGGGTCTTCCGCAGTATGTTCACATGAGTCTAAACTTTGTTCCTTAGCCTCCTTATTAAAGTTATAAACTCTAGGGGGTATATATTTAAAGAATTTACTCCACTCTATAGTGTTTTCCGGAAAATCAAGTAGTTTACTGTAGGGCATTTAATATATATTCATAATATAAATTCACTTTATATTATAATAATCGCATTGATTATATGTAGAGGATATATGGAGTATTTAAACAAGCTTATGCTATAAGCTTATTGAACTCCTTATATTGACGCAATATAATATAGAAATAAAGCTAAAAATATATTAAATATTAAGAAATTAAAAATAGATTTATGTTTTCCTATACCGAATTGTTTAATATTATTTTTTTCAAAAAAAAAGGCGGGTTTAAAATAACAAATACTTATGGTAATTAATAAATAAACACTTATAACTAATATTTTTTTATCATTTTTATACAACATATAATTAATATACATATAATTATTTTGAATGAATTACCTATAAATCTAATATTATACCTACTTCGCAATTTGTCCCGCCCCCCATTTCTCCACTGTGACGAGGAAGGTCGGCTAAAACTACTTCGTTCTTTGGAACTGAAACAACGCTTCCATTCCATGTCAAAAGAATATCACCGGCTTGTTTGAGCTTGTATCGCAGAACCATGGTATACTCCTCTATATCACTATCATTTGGTTCTCCTAGCATTTCTGATAAGGTGTTAACTAACGCAGTAATAATTATTTTCTTTAATTCCGCGATCGTAGTGCTGTCCAATACATCAAAAAGACCCCGCCCGATAATGTAATTTGAAAAAGCTCTATTAAGAGCAAAATAAAACTCGGCCTCACGCCATTTAGATAATTTATTGTAGAATACAACTGTGACATTTATATAACTACTTGATTTTTTAGGCTTACTCCTACGCTTTTTAGCTACTTTGGACATGTGTGGTACTAATTTACACCGTCCTTTGGATAAAAAACAATTGTCATCTCCTATCTTTGATTTTACACATCTACCGCTTGTTGAGCTCAGCACACAAGGCCCTTTATGCCCCCCGGTCTGAAGCGCAATGATGTATTTATTTAATATAACGTTACCCCTTTTACTGTTTATTTTTATTTTTTTCCCATTGGATGGGTCTTCGATTGTATTCCACATATATTATATCAAAAGATAATTTATTAATATGGCTTAATATGGCTTAATATGGCTTAATATGATATTAAATAATATGCTATTAAATTAAATATTTTAGTATATAAATGAATTATAGTATAATTATTATAATTATATTAGTATTATATTTATTATTTTACATAAATACTACAGCAGAAGAATATAAAAATTATAAAAGTATAACGGTTGTTCCATCTAATTTTATAGCGTATCCACCAGTCATACTCTATAAAAATTCCCAGATAGAGAGATTTATATATGAAAAACTGTCGGCGCTAAATCCATTAAAGGGTGTAGTAAATAATGCGCCTCAAAGTATATTAGAAAATATTAATACCAAAAAAAACACAATAGGCGTAGTATCTAATTACGATTATGTAAACTATATTAAGCATAATAATAATAATAATATAACTCTTATCTGTGATTTATTTAATAGTATATTCTCTATAATATCACCCTCTGAAAATATAACATCATTTAAAGATTTTAAAAATAAAACTATACTCGTGGATTATTATAATAGCGCAGAATATTATATTTTAGAAAAATTTCAAGATATTTTTAATTATAAAATTATTACCCTTAAAAAGTCTATCGCTATTAAAAATTTACCAAAATTATTTTTAAATAAATCATATCATGCTTATTGTAAATTTATATTTTATCCTAATTTAGAGTTAAAATTATTATACAGAAATTGGAAATTTTCTATTTTCGGACTAAATGGAATATCAAAAACATTCATTAAATCGTTATTACCGAATTATAAGGATATACTGTTTGATAAAAGTTTCATATATGGCTCTAATATAGTTGGAAGAACGATACAAAATAATATTAATATTTATACTAATAAAGATACTGATAATAAACTTAGTAATAATATAATTACATCAATATACGATAATTTCAAATATATTAAACATACAGATGATATATCCATAAAAAAAATATTAAGAACATTTAATCATTATAATATAATTGATATTAGTAATAAAACAAAAACTCTTCACGAAGGGGTCAGAGAATTTTATGAATCAAAGGGTTATATAACATATAACCCGGAACCAATATGTAAATATTTTGTAGGTAAATCCGTATGCGATACTGATATAAATTTAAATCCCTATAGAATACTTTGAATCCAGTTCTCAATTAATTGTAAAGTCGTTAAACTAACATCTTATTATAACAGAATTTTATCGTATTTTATAATCATCCTCAAACGCATAATCGGGTGATTTTAAATTAGGATATAGTTCTTTATTTTTTTGCTGTTTACAGCAATATACTCCCTTCTTACAATTATGGCATAGCGGAGTGTCCTTTTTATTATAATGATGGGGGGCAATATTACTTAAACCTAACGGCATTTGACACGAACCATTAACACATCCCCCAAAATTATTATTGTAATTTAAATTTTGTTTAAAATAAGGGCATTCCTTATTTTCGATACATTTTTTATCCCAAATACCCGATATATTTGTTTTGGTAAGACTATTATATATATTTTGACAGCTATATTTATTTATTGATTTTTTCCCATAACATCTATAATCATCTTTATTGTTTATTTTACGTTTAACTCTTTTCTCAAATTCTTGTTCATTTAATATGTCGCTCTCTTTTTTAGTTAATATTACTTTTTGGGGTTTATTTATTATGTCATCAATTAAGGTAAAATTTGAATCAGTATGATGGTATTTTGATTTCGCAGGGATTATATATGGACTTAATGAAATATCGTCGCGCACACGATTGCCAATAAGTTTATAATTTTGAATATGCGATATAGATTCTAATTTTAAATAAATTACTTCCAAACCATTTTTATTAGTTATTACAAATTGTAATAAAAATATATATGACGATACATTAAATTTTAATAGTAATTGTCCTTCTATACATTTAATTTTTTTATTTTTACTCAGCCCTAATTTAATTATTTTTTTTTCTAATAATTCTAATAGACAGTTAACGCTTATATTACACGTTTTATAATTATATAATTTAACTTTATTTTCAAATGTATGTTTCAACGTTTCGTATAGAATCCCTATTATATTATCATATTCTTCCAAATTAATGTGTTTTCTTTCAATTTCATGGTATGTTTCTAATATAGGTTTTATAGTTATTTCGTCCAGTAGTTTTGTAATATTTTGTTTAGTAACCAGTAAATTTTCCGTTAAATATTTTTTGTTTTTAGTTATACTATTATCTTCTAAATTTATCACCTCAAAAATATTGGTTGAAAAAGATTCAATCTTTTTATATAATTTTAATAAAAAAAATAATGCGAGTAATAGTATAATCATTATTATTATAATCATTATTATAGCCATTATTAATTATAATAGTAATATATTAATAATTATTGTAAAATAATTATTAATATTAGTATTTCTAATAGCAGAAAGTGTTTTAATATTCGGCATCGCCGTTTTCCTCTACACTGTGTGAACTTAATTGCAGCGCTTCATTTTGATCATAATCACCAGTAGATTGAACGACGGGGTTTGTATCGTCTAAGGTACTAATCGTTCCACTAATATCCCTTTCTTCTACTACAGACATTAACTCTTGAACATTTTCTGTATTAGGCATGGCCTCGGTAGTAGTATCCACATCAAGTGATTGTTTATAATTTTTACCCATATTAAACATTCTAAACATTTTTTTCGCATTTTGCTGATCAGGAGGTAATTTATCGTGGTCCTCTTTTCGTTTATCACTTTTTCCTGTTCGGTATAATGTTATATCGGCAAATATTTCATCGTTTCTAATACTATATATATCAACGCTATCATTAATATTTTTAATAAAATCTTTTAATAATTCAGAGATATTTTCAACTAACGCGGTGTCTATAGACTCTGTTTCTAAAATTTCCGAATATAGCGTTAAAATATAAGACGTGAGATGTACTGTAATATCGATTATATTCTGTGGATAATACGCTATGTCATTACTATCAATATTATCAATAGTTGCTAAACTATATTTTGCTGTAATTTCATTAATATATTTCATAGTTGCCAATTTAACATCACTTATTTTATCCCAAGACACCGCTGAATCGGTTAAGATTTTCCCATTAATAACTCCACGTAAACAGGTATATTTTTGTTTTAAATTTTTAATATACGTCGCTTCTTTATAATTTTTTTTATCTTTATCTAATTGATTTGTTCTATACAACTTACAATGTGACTTATCTAGGATGAGTTTATATACACACATAAGTGGGTGTTGTACTTCTGTTATTTCAGATGATTCTAATCCTAAAAATTCATATAGTTGATCATTCACGTAATTATTAGTAATCAAATTAGTTAAAAATAATAGTTTTTGAAGTATCTTTAAAAAAATATGAGTTTTTGTGTTTCTTTTTTGAATTATAATATTGTTTTGTCTAAATTTTAATTCTTCTTCTGATGTATTATTGTTCATTTTATAATTGTTTTCCATAGTGGTTTTTAATTCAACATAATAATTATCTATTTTATTATTACATTCCTCCAGTATTTCTTCTATATTAAACCCAAGTGAATCAATATTTAACGGGAAATAATCTTGCATTTTAATATTTATGGACACCTCGGCACTATCAAAATTTTCATAGTCTTCAATAATTTTTAATGTGGGTGATGAAATAATATTTCTAATTAATTCGTTAGTATCGTGTATAGTTGTATCTTTGGATATAATTATATTATGGTGAGCAAATACGGGAACCTTATTAATATTATTAATTATAGTAAAGATTTTTTTAATTTTATCAACATCAAATGCTGCAAACTTTTCATACACTGTTATCATTAATATCCCTTCTACAACATCAAATAATGTAATTTCTTTAGTAGCGACTCCGTTGGGTGAATCCAGTTTTTCTTGAATAGTTTCTTTAATCGCTGATATATCAATAATATCATCGTAATTATCACCAATATTGATGTTTACTAAGCTTCGCTTCTGTAATTTAAATGTATATTTTAGTAATTCATTAAGTGGCTTATCGATTATGTCGGTGATATTTTCACCGGATACAACTATAATTTTATATGTATTTAGTAATATTTTCAAATTATTTTTAGTAATTTTACTAAGAGATGTTATTGTTGTAAAAACATTTTTGGAATAATTCTCAATATTGAATAATCGGTCGTTATTTATTTCTAAATTACCTTGACTTAAAGTGTTAATATGCTCGATTACATTTGATATTTTATTATCAGTATCGTATTCTTTAAATTTATTTAAATAGTTTTTATCAATTCGGTCATACATACTGCTATTGATATATTTTTTATGAGAAGGATATTGGTTTTTAGATAGTATATTATTTAAGAGCGATATATAATTGCGACTTTCTATATTTAATTTAGAATCATTGTTTAAATCAGCACTATATCCATTAGGGTTATACTCTAATCCATGATTTAAATCAGGTAAAAACGTCCCCCATATGTACTTGTTATCTTTTAAATGTTCCTTATCCTCTAGATATATAGATTCTCGGTGTTTTTTTATTTTAATAAAATACTTATCAGATATTAGGGTGCGAGTATATTCTAAAATTGATGTTCGATTTATTGTAAATTTAATATATTTTTCGGGATTATTATTAAAAGTTACATGTCTAGATAGTATATCATCCAATATAATGCCCTGTAAACGAGTTATACTGGGGAGCAACTTACCGTTTCCATCTGGTGAATAAAATGTAGAACTTTGTCGTAAAGCCACTGAATCAATTAAATCAGTTTGTAATTTATATTCAGGTGTAGCATAAACTATAACTTGTGATAGGTAATTAACTGTCATATTAAACACCATTTCATGTAGATAGTTTTTATATAATTTTTTATAATTTTCATAATTTGTATCAAACATGTATGCGAGATTAAAAACATGTTTTTTCTTTATACCCGACCCGATAAAAGTTTCAGCTTCAGAATCGCCCCTATCGTAAAGATCGCGTAATTGTGTCACCTTCGCCTCATCCTGCTTTTCAAATGTTTTTTTATCTTTTAACTCATAGTAATTCTTAAATTTAGCATAGCATTCCGTATCGGTTTCTTTTAATCTAGAACAAATATCGTCTATATTTAAAATATTTAATTCAAAAGAATTTAGTTTTTTTATATCCTGAATGATTACTTCTAACGTACGGTGTAAGTCTTTATTAAATTGACGTTTTTTAATGATAAGGTCGGCTAGTTTTATTTTAAGATATTGTTTCGTTTCTAGCGTGTTATTTTGATATAATGAGTTATGTATTTGATTGACCCACGCTTCTAGTTTTTTACCTCCTCGCGCGGCTTTGTTACCTAGACGCTTGATACGATCTTTTGTGTATGATTTAATACGTTTTAGAATTTTTTCATTGCTTGTGTGTATTTCGTCAATAAATGTAGTAAATATATTATTACGTTTCATAATTTGTATAAACGCAGTTGGTCCAATTTTACCAAGTTGTTTTGCGATATTTTCATATATAAAATTCAAATCTTTACTATATAATATAATACCAAACGAACTGAGTATTTTATTTATAATTTTCGTTGAATAATGGAATAATTCCCTTGTTTGCGTGCTAAAATTCAACGAATTGATATCAAATATCGGGATTTCCTCAATAACAGCTTCTCTTGAAACCATAACTTTATTAGCAGAATTAAAGCCCTCGAAATTTGAATATGTTTCATAATCTAATAATTCTCCACAATCTTTACATATATGAACACCAGAATTCAGTATACCAAATTTATCTTTTATTTTATTTAATATGATTGTTCTAGATTTACCAGTCTTGTATAATAAAGGGCGATATGCTAAATAATGTTTACAACACAGAGCTTCTTCAATATTTAAACTATGATAGTATATTTTTTTGGACGATATAGAATACGCGTCTGGGTATTTTGTTTTAAGTAAGATATTAATAAGCTGTTGTTTATCAGTTATATGTGTATAATAACTATCTTTAAGACCAAGCTCATTTAATATTTGATATATTTCCTCTTTTTCTTTGGAGTTAAATTTGTTAACATATATAACATTTATTTTTTCTCTCAATGATACAGAATAGTCTGAACCATATATTTCTATGAATTCATATAAATTATCTATTTTATCGTCAAAATCTTTATTATCCAAAATACGTAATAACTGTTCTTTTAATAAAGGGGGGGGGCGCGTAATAGTTTCTTTATTAGAAGACAAAAGGCGCCTGTTTAATTTTTTTTGTTTGTAATTTAAATGCGCCGTATAGTTAAATTTATTTTCTAAATCGTTATTAGTAGATTCTTTATGTTCGGTATTATGAGCGTCATATGTTTGTAATATTTTTAACTGTGTGATTTTAGTATTTAAATTACTAATGCTTTTAAAAAAATTATACATCTTAATTGGTATATTTTCTAACCGAACATCGTTTACTATTTTAATATCATCATTGTCGTAAATATTTACTAATTCATCGTCAATTTCAATTCCTTCGCATGTTGTTTTATCATATGTTCCGCAGTTAGATAAATCAAGCCATTCTTCATAAGAAATTTTTAATAAAAGCTCTAAATTTTTATCATAATCTTCTATATATTTAGATTCAGACTTTTCTAGTAACATATCATATTTGTGTTTTGTTAGACATACCCATTTACGCGATATCCTTTCAAATAAATACTTGCCACCGCTTTCCAAAGAACTAATTTGTTCACACGATGGATCAAGTGTATCTTCCGCCGGTAAAGATAATAAGGCAATATCGCCCTCCTTAATAGATATATTTGTAATACTATCTGCCATATACATTTTTACATCCTCAAAAATTTTATTTAAAAAAGAATTATTAATAGATAGATATATGTTTCCTAAATAAGATTTAAAATCTTCCATGTTAAGTTCTTTTTCTCGTATAATCTTTTCTTTTTTTAAATTTTCAAATAGCGCTTTACAATTTTTCAAATATGTTTCGCTGTATGTGTCTACATAAATATCACCCCCATTATCATTCTGTAACATCTCTAACGATTTATAATGTTTATAAAATACTACCCCATTATATTTGCTAAATATTTCTAATATCTTAACATAGTTATTAAACATTTCTGTAATTAATTTCACACGAACAGAATAAATAGGTAATAAGTTTACATTTCTGGTTATATTGTAATGTTTCGTTGAAGGCGTTTTTAATTGTTTATCCAAAGTATAAATACTCTGTAATTTTAGTAGTTTAATTAATTGTTGATTTAATTTATAATCATTCTTGCTTTTTTGAATTAAGGTTAACATATTCATTTCATAATTTGTAAAGCGCTCGTTGAAAGAATATCTGAATTTTGTAGTTAATTTATTTAAGGTCTTAAATCTTTGTAATTTATCATATAAGTGAACGTCCAAGTCTTTAAAATCTTCTGAATCTAATATAAAATTATTAATTATATTTGATTTTAATCGTTGATCCACTAATTTAGCTTTCAAAAAAACTTTAAATTGCTCCTCTATACCAAGTTCGGACTCTGGTAATTTAAGAATGATTGTTATATTTTTTAAACAATCTACCCAATCTCCTGGTATTTTCAACATAATTTCTGCTTTTATAGATTTATACATTTCTTCGGGGTCAGACTCTGTTTTATGTTCGTCGAACTGTGTATTTATAATTTCGAATATATAATTATAAAATATCTCTATGGATTTATAATTGTTTGTCTTTTCTAGTAATTGCTTAATGGTGGTTATATTAGTTAAAATGTTCCCGTTAAGGTATTTTTTAAGGGAGGTTATAAGGTCTTTATATTGTAATCCATATTTATTTATGATTAATTCTATTTCTTCGACGGAAGAAACTTCTTTTAAACGCTCACGTTCAATGTATATGATATCTAGAATAGTCGGTAATATTTTATTTATAGCTTTCTTGTAGTCATCATTCGTTAATTTAGAAACATCGGTGTTTTTTTTACCAAATAATACATAATAATCTAATTTTGGGTCATAATTATATATATTGAACTCATCTATATTTTCGACAACATGTATGTTTTTTTTACTAGAATGTGCGGTAGTATCTAGTAAACTAACCCCTCTTGATTTATTTTCAGGATAATACTTTGTAGTAGCGTCTCTTATTTTTTCTTCTCCATTAATTATAACAGATCGTTCTTTATGTGGACTTCTAATAAAAAACCCACATACGTATGTCGTCTCTTTGTTATTGGTATTATTTATTAAGCTTTTCACAGGGTGGCGATTTAATGAATGGTTCAGTTCACTATCTAAATTATTATCTATATAGATCTTTTCGCCATTTTTACTAGTACCGCCGCATGTTTGAATCGCGCTTTTTAACCCCCTTTTTTTATTAAGTTTAATATCGGAAAAATGGTCTTGTAATGTGTATATACTTTTTGTGGCTTTACGTGTAATGATAGTATTATAATTTTTTTCAATTTCTATATCATCCGCTTTAATACTTATAAAACTCTTATGGTTTTTATTATCTTTAGTCTCCGTAATTTTAAAATTTAAATTTAGATATGCGGTTTCTTGTAATTCATCCGTAATATATTTAATACTTGAACCTACGGTAGTTGCTTTATATTTTTTATAATTATTTCTATATAATACAATATTATCGTGTAAATCTATTTTGTGGTATTTATACTGTATTCCTGTGGTATCAGGAAGAAGGTGGCTTTTATTTATATTATTTTCTCGTAACGCTTCTTCCAATTTTTTAACCTTATTTAATTCTTCATCATTGCTTTTGTAATTTTCCTCCTTAATATCGCGTTCTTTTATAATTTTATCAATAAAATCCATTTTAGCATATTGCTTAAACACGCGTTTATTTTGTAATTCGTCTGATAACTGTTGTATTTCATCGTCGTCCTCATCAATATAGAGAATTTGCTTATCAATTATAATTGGGTAAATATTTGTATTTCTAAAATCATTTTTAATAATTTTATCATAATAGGGGCGAAAATTATCAGCATCTGATTCCTTTATATGAGTTATATTATGTGTATGGTCTATATCCTGTTTATGGCTATCAATAAGATGTATATAATCCTGAATATGCGTGGTTATGTTGCCTTTTTTGTATGTAGTAGAAACAGTATGTAATAGATTTTTAATTTCTTCTTTATTTTCAAATATATCTAATTTTTGTTCCCATTTAGATATTTTCTTTTCTTTAATGATATCTTCCGTTATTATATCAAAAACTAAATTTTGTAATTTACCTAATTCATCAATTATACTGATATCACTGGGGGGCTGCTCATCTACTATAGTACTATTGTCTATAGATATTTTTCTAATTCCATGTACTATTACACCGGGTAAGTCATTTAAAAGATATATATTTAAATCTGCGTATTCAATGATTATATTACGCGATAAACCTTCTGTTTTACCCATATATTTAATAAATACTTTCTCATTTTTATGCTGATTAAATACGACCTTATATTTATGTTCTTCCATATCTTCAAAAAATATAGAAATAATATCATTTGCCTTTAAATTTTCAACGATGTCTTGATTTGTTTTATCCATATAAAGTTATAATAAACATAGATTTTATTTTAGATTATTTTAGTTTTGTTCTATATTTGAAATTTCAATTAAATATTAATTGCTTAAAGAAATAACTGAATATAATATATACATGAACCATCCATTAATAAAATATTTAAAATCGTATTCATCTTTAAATTTAGCTCTTACTGATTTACAAAATAAGCAGGTTTTATATAAAAAACATGGTGATAAAATAATATTTAAATCTAAATTAGATAATAGCGATGATACATTACATACCCATTCTAATGGTGTAATATTAGATATAAATAAGTCTGATCATCGGGTAATTTGTTCGTCATTTAATAAAGGCACTACATTGGACTTTTTTAAAGAAAAAGTCTTATTTAAAGATGTTATTGCTGAAGAAAATATAGAAGGCACCTTAATAAATGTATATTATTATAATAAAAAATGGACTATATCAACTAGATTTTGTTTAGATGCGGAGAATTCAACCTATACATCAAAAAAATCATTTAGACAATATTTTGATGAATTAGTAAATATAAATAGTTTAGATTTAGATAGGAAATTTACGTATAGTTTTATATTACAAACAGTTGCTAACCGATTAGTAACCCCTATTTTTGAAAATAAATTATATCATTTAGAAACGACTAATAATATTACAGGTGATAGACTATATTCAGATATCGGTATTCCGCATCCAAAAATAATCCATTTAAATAATTATAGAAAGACTTTTAATAGTTATGAAGAAATTACGAATTCGGCTAAAAATTTACCCTGGGCAAATAAAGGTTACATATTATATTCAAAAAATAGGCAATATCATTGCGAAATTTTAAATCCAAATTATATTTACGTACTTAATAAGATAAAAAACCAATCTAATACAAAATTCATTTGTTTACGAAGTTTATATTATACTAAAGATTATACCGAAATGACGCATTATTTCCCTGAATACACCAGTGTATTTGACGAGGTAATTAATGATTTCATGATGTTAGTAAAAAATTTACAGTTTCTGTATATACAAACGAAATGTTACAAGAAAAATATAAAGATCCCTGTTGTGTATGAAAAAATAATAAGAAAAATACATCGGTATTATTTAGATTTAAAAGAGTTTAATAATTTTTATAGAATTAATGAACACGATGTAATGACTATATTAATTGCTCAAGAATGTAAATATTTATATACTTTAGTGTATAATAAAAAATACTCATGAATTATTAATTATTCACTTGTAATTATATTTCTGTACTATTAAATATTACTATTAAATATTTAATATTACTATTAAATCGTATAAATAATATGTTATTGAATATAACTTATACGATTAATTATCTAATTCAGACATATACGTGGTATTAATTAATGAACTTTTGGATTTAAATTCTTCGATAAAGTCAGTTAAATCCTTAATACTACCGTTTATTGCTAAAATAAAGTCGGTAATAACCATTAATTTAATTACTATATCTTTTTCAAAAGTTACACTAGTATTGAGATCTGCGTTTTTAAATGCAAATTTTCTAATTACACCAGAACCATTTTCTATACGTTGAATATTTTTATTTAGTATTATCATAAGTCTTTCTATTGATAATTTATTACTTATTCCCACAATAAATTCTACAGTATTAATAGCAGGGTGGGGCATTCTATAATTAGCAATCAGTAAATTAGTACTCTTTCTTAAATATTCTTGTAATAAATTCCCCAGAGTATGAGTTTGTTCTTTAATAATTATTGATAGGCCCTCGTGTATATTATCTTCCGTAAAATCATTAATTTCTAAATAATCACCCAATATACCAACATTAAATGTATTTAAATTTATGTCCAAAGAATCTCTAATATCATATAATTGAAGTAATAGAAAAGAGGTAGAATCTAATATTATCTGGTCAGATGTCATGAAGCCTATACTTTCTACACTAATTTTAAACTCAGCTGGATTCCCATTAGTGTTTTGTTTATACACTCTATATTTATCTAATAAATTAAAACTTTGTTTAAGACACTGAACTTCTGGATCAATATATTTTTCTTGTTCAACATCCATTTGTAGATTATATTCATTTAATTGTTTATGCGAACGCTCAATATTCATATATTTTATTTTGTCTTCAAACACTTGTTTTATTTTAACGTCCGTATCTAAAATAAACGAATATTCAACAGTTCCAGTTGGGTCATGACCACTATAATTAACTCCTAATCCTATTTCTGGAATACATTTTAAATGTATTTTTTCCATTAGTCGTTGTTCTGATAATAATAAGTTTAATTTCAGTTTATTAATAACTATATGGTCTCCTGTAAAATAATCTTTGGGGAAAAATTCATCGCTTAGATTACCAATGACTGTTTCGTCTACAGTTACATCAAAGTTATTAGTAGTAATATCAAAAATATCATTTTGTACGGACGTCGCTAATTTAGTTAAAATTTTAAAAACAGGAAGGCTATCTACTAACCACTTGAACTGTCTTTTTCGCGTAGTTTCATCTAAATGTGTTTCAAAATTTAAATAATAGTTCCGTCTTTCATCCTCTTCTGCTGAATCTTTATTTATTACATTCATTTTAATAGGAATTAGCGAAAGTCGGTGTGCCAAAAATTCATTATGAAGGGCCGATGTATTTTCTTTTATTTGTATAGAGTTTGACGATTCTGTTTCATGATATTTATTACTAAATATTATAGTAGGGCATAACGATGAAAAAGTACGCCGAAGTGTATTTGCAAAAGACGTTGATACATTTTTTAATACTATACTTGTTTTATAATTAAAAGAAGAGTCTGTTTTAGTATCTGCTATTCTATCATTTAGAGAAAATTCACTTGAATAGGGTAATATAAATTTTGGTTTATACTGGTTAATAATTTCAGCCATCGGTCTATATATTATATATATTATTAATTATTTAAATATAAATATCAAATTTATTATTAATAAATTTGATATTAATAAGTATAATTATTTAATATTAAATATTTAATAATATAAATGAACAATAAGCCCATACTATTTTTTTCACGAAACGATACTAATTCTAAAGAAATATGGAGTTATATTAAATCAAAAAATTTATTAGAAGAATTTATTAAAATTTCAACTGATAACAATAGAAAAATTCCAAGTATAATAAAATCAACACCCTCAATTTATATTAAAGGAAGACCAGTCATTACGGATATGTTTATTAAAATGTATATTGATACAATGTCTTCTAGTAATAATGCCATCGTTAATTCGTCGCAAAATTTAAACCCGCAGCGTGACTATAAACCAAGAGATATACCGCATCAATCTGCTCCTGAAGTCAAAACTTCTACCAATAATTTAAATGGTATTAAAGATTTCAATCCAGTTGAAATGGGTAGTAATTTCTCAGATAATTATTCGTTTATAGAAAATGACACACCGATGAGTTTTTGTTATCAATTTTTAGATGAGAAAGAATAAATAAAACCCAAAGTGTATTATAGACAATTTTAAATAATAAAAATACCGTAAATATTTACTATTTAAATAAATATTTTCGTTTTTAATATAAAAATATAAAGAACAACAATAATAATAATATAACATATGCCTGATATTATTAAAACTTTTAATCACCAATTATTAAATTTAGCGAAAACCTTATCTAAAAGATTTCCCAATAATAAAAATTTATCGCTGTTTTTAACAGGAGTTAACACTATTAAATCTTCTAATAGGAAAAAACTTATAGAACTATTCACCCTCCATGTCTATCAATATAGATCTATAATTATGAAAAAAGACGAAAGTTTTTTTTTAACCAGGGATTATATAGAGGAAAAGAAAAAATTTATTAAAAAAAACGCTACAGTAGAAGATAATGTGGACGATAGTAAATTATTAGATATTATAGGAAATTTAAAAAATTGTTGGTCCGATTTAAATTCAAAAGAACATGAGTCAATATGGCAATATTTAAGAGTTCTTATGATTTTATGCGACCGAAAAATAAGCGAGGTCATGAATACCACTAAATAAATACTAAATGTTAATCAAATTAATTAACTTAATTAAGTTAATCAAATTGTAAAATATATTTTTTTAAAACTTAGTATTATAGGAAATTGTAAAAATGATGAACGGAGTTAAATTCCAATAATCACAAATTAATAAGGAACTATTAAATAGCCCTTATAGGTATATGACCGAAAAAACCGAAGTCATAAATAATTTAATACTAAAATAGTAAATTAAACAATTTATATAAATATATTGATTTAAAACTTAGTAATATAAAATATATTTATATGGATAACTTTAATAAAAATCTCAGTTTATTTCTGCAACAAATTAAAAAAATTTTCCCGGAGTATACCGAAGTAATAGATCAAAAATATAAATTTGAAAAGCCTACTGATAAGTATTTACTTCGATATTATACGGCATTTAAAGAACTAGGTGATGATTTATCTACAAAAAATGAAATTATATTCTCCAAAGAGTTTACAATATTAAAATACATTGATTTTAATACTATATGGAATTCAGATAAAATGAATAATTCAATTAGAGATAATGTATGGAAATATTTACAAACGATGTATTTATATTCATATGAATATATAAAACAAATAGATTTAAAAACTGAACTTAAAAAACTGAAGACTACTGAAGAAAAAAATATAGATAATGATACGCAGACACTACTGAACATTATTGATTCACTAACTAATAAATTTTCTAAAAACGCAGACGGCGATAGTAATGATGAGGACGATAGTGAAGAAGCCGAAAGCGGCGATAATACATTTAATTTTATACAGCCAGAGATATTTAATGGCAAAATAGGCAGTTTGGCAAAGGAGATAGCCGCTGAAATTAATACGGATGATATTGATTTAGAAAATCCCGAAAACCTGCTAAGAGATTTACTAAGTGGTAATTTTGATGAAAATAATGATACATCTGGTATAATGAACTTGGTAAAAAACATTACTAACAAAATACAATCCAAAATTAGTAGTGGAAATTTAGATGAAAAAGAATTATTTGCGGAAGCAAATAACGTAATGAGTAATTTAAATAAAACTTCTGGTTCTAATGATTTAAATAATATTTTTTCGAATATGATGAATAATGGTGTTATGGAGCAAATTAATTCTTTGGCTGGAAATATGAATTTAAATAAAGATATGATGAGTAAATTTATGCCCACTCAACGTGATATTGAAAATATACCAGTTGACACTAAATCGGGCACTAAGCAACGACTAAAGGATAAATTAAAAAAAAAACAAGAATTACTAGAAAAAAAACAACAAGAATTACATACAGAATTGACTGATATAGAAAATGAACACAATATTGACTTAGATAAATTAGCTAAAGAAATTGAAGATATGAATAATTAATATGTCGCTTTATATTAATATTATGAGTAATAATTTATTAAAAACTGCTACAAAAACCATACACGAAACCTTTTGGTATGAAGATTTACAAGTGTTATATATAAATAATAATTTCGTTAAATTTTTTCCTACTACTGAAATGAACACTGCTGAAAAATTAAATTCCATTGTGCGCTTCGGGATTTATTTAGGAGTACTATTGATATTATATACCAAACAAATAAATTATGTATATATACCTATATTCTTTTTCGTAATAACCTATTTTTTACATTCTAATAATAATATAATAAGTAATTTCTCAGATAATCCATCCACTACTAAAGCTATAAATTATGTATTACCTACCATAGATAATCCATTTATGAATATAAATTTTAATGATTATAAGTATAATCCAACGAGGGAGGCTATTATTAAGAAAAATAATTTTAAAAATCCCAAATTAGATAAATTAATTAATACAAATTTTAATTTTAATTTATATAAAGATTTCAGTGATATTTTTGGTAAAAATAATTCACAGCGCCAGTTTTATACCACACCAGTCACTACTATACCCAATAATCAAAAGGGATTTAGTGAATGGTTATATAAGACTGCCCCCTCTTGTAAAGAAGAAAATGGTCCTCAATGTTATAATAATATGTATAATGATTTAAAATACTCGTGATATTAAAATATTATTAATATAATATATAATGAATTGTATTAATAAATTTAAACATAGCAAAAAGTATAATATACAAAATTTAACTAAATTACAAGAAGACCCCTGCTATAAAAATACTAAAAATAAATTAAATAAAAATATAAATAGTTATATATTAAATAATTACAATGATTGTAAATGTGAAGCTCCTGGAGCCCAGGAGGTTTCATTACAACATCCTGGGACATTTTATAAAGATGGTTACGGATGGACCTCCATGAATGGTTGTAATATAGATAAGGATTCTGGATTAAGAAATTCGCATAATTTAACAAATATGCGCGTCATTAACCAATTATATACTAGACCTTATTTAACAACCCCCTACATGGGAAGAGGCGAGGGGGACGTACATAAAGAAAGTATTTTAAGAAGCTCTATTTCGGCGAATGAAAAAAAAGCATGTAATACATTACCATGTATTACTATCAATAATAATTTTCCATTGATATCACATATTAAAGAAAATATTCAAAATCCTAAAAATATTATACCAGAGGATAGTGATAAAAATTGGGTAAGAGGAGGAATACCATCAAGGGATTTAATTAGAAAAAAAAATTATTTTAAAAATAAACCATAAGACTGTTTAATTATTTATCGTATTATTAATACGATAAAGTATAAATAAAGTATAAATAAAATATTTAATTGTATTATTAAATAATACAATTAAATATAATATGTATATATTATATAATGAGTTATAATCGATTAATATACGACCAGTGCGCATATAAACAAGAATTAAACCAAAGTACCGGATCCCTTGAATATTTATTAAATCCGATGAAATATGAGAACTGTAATAAATGCAGGCATGAATTCGGGTTAGTCGGTGGACCAAATGTTTCACATATTAAAGGTAATTTAGTTGATTTAGAGAATGACTTACGTGGAGCAACCAGAAACATATCAAATTGTTCCGCTACAAAATATCAACCAACTAAGAATAATAAAATAACGGTTAATTCTGACAGCTGCGGTTCTAAAAGAGAAGTTGATACTAATTTAGTTCACTTAACACCATGCCAAATGGTGAGATACCCTCCTATGGATTTACCCAGTGCGCCTAACTACGACCATTGCCCTGCTCCACTAGTAAGTTCTAAATCCCCTTGTAATTAAATTCTATATAATTTATATTAATTTTAATTTTATTAATAAAAATAATATCTTTTTTATATATAAATGAGTTTTACTAAATTAAGTTATGACCAAGGAAGTTATAAAACAAATATTAATGAATCTGTTGGCCCAGGGGTATATCAAATTAACCGCCCATCTATATCATGTGAACCTTGTTATCCATACCCACCGTCAACACGGCTTCAAAAAAGAGGTGTATCTGTCTCAAAAAATTACCATTTAATAGACATTAACTCTGAATTAAGAGGTATTACTAGAAAATTATCACAAGATCCATCAAAGCAATATAATCCTAAATGTGTAGATTCAGTATGCACTAGCGGTGAAGTTTGCGGACAAGGTGTTGTCGGTAGCTGTATCGGGATTAAAGCTGGTTCAAAAATGGGCGATAATGAGTTGCAGCATTTTAAAGATTGTACTATACCTGCTGAAAATACTCGTTTATCGAATCCTTCGTGTAATTTAAGAGGCACTGGTTGGAATAGATGGGAATGGTTATGTGTAAATCCCCAGGATAGAGTTGAAATACCCTTTGATTGTAATATTTCTAATAGGATAATTGTAAAGGATAACCATCGCCCGTGTATTCCAACTCCAATTGATCCTGCTCCTTTATTACCCAAGGGAGGTGATTTACCATGTGAGCCAACTCAATTAACTTGCGCAGCATTCACTCAGCCAAATTCTACTCATTGGGCTAATTTATCTACTTTACAACAACTTTAAATATAATCACAGTATTTAACACAACAACGATGTTAAATATAAGTGTTTTATTACACTATTATTAAAAATTATTTATATAGAATAATATTTAATAATAATTTATTTCATTATATATAATATCTTATATATAATAATGGAAGGATTAATAACAGGTGCTACATTAGGAGCAGGATTTTTATTAAGCGATAATAAAATAAATTTAAAAACTACCAATAATAATCAATTTATACAGCCGAATGAAAGTATCATATATAATTCTAATTTAAAAAAACATGTAGATAATAAGGTTGAAAAAATAGCTGAACGCAATTTTTTTAATGCTAAGGACTCTATTAAAAATAATATAATACATAGAAATCATAATACTATGTATAATGACAAGAATACGCATAATAATATGACCCCTTTTTTTGGGTCAAAGGTAACTCAAAATATGAATATGGATAACTCAGTTAGTCAATATCATAATGGTCGTGAAAATTTTAACAACAAACGCGAACATAATCCATTATTTGAGCATACCAAGGATACTAATATTATATATGGTGTTAATAATAATAATGATTTAATTAAAAATAACACTAATAAAAGTATGTATAAGCGGAATGAGCTACCGTTTGAGCAAATAAAGGTTGGTGTTGGTTTAAATAAAGGTTATGGTTCAAGACCAGACGGTGGCTTTCATCAAGATACAAGAGCCTATGTTTTACCAAAATCCATTGATGAATTAAGACCAGCATCTAATCCAAAACTTACATATAAAGGGCGGGTTGTAAAAGGTAAATCTATTAATGGTAAATCAGCTAAAATGGGTAAGTTAGAAAAAAATAGACCAGATACTTTTTACATTCAAGGCGCTGACCGATACTTAACCACTACGGGAGCTAACTTAAAAGAAACCTATAGGTCTGAAATTATTATGCCTGATACAAATCGAAAAATATCGAAGGAATTATTCACTGGACCAGGACCAGCAGTATATAAAAAAGAAGTTGTCAGGTCGGAATATAATAAAGATAAGAAAAATACTTTTAAAAAATCAAAATATAGAAATGCGTACAATAAAGATTCATGGAAAAATCTTGAAGATGGCGATTATGGGAAAAAATCAATTCGCAAAATAGAAAATGAACGCGAGACCACTGGAACGCGTACTCATATATCTAATTTTACTAGTATAGTAAAAGCGCTTATATCACCCTTATTAGATATAATGAAGCCTACTAAAGCGGAGGAATACGAAGAAAATAATAGAGTTTTGGGAAATTTTGGAAATTCTGCCACTAGCAAACATATTGTATGGGATCCAAATGATATCGCGCGGACGACTATTAAAGAAACAAATATTGATAACGACCATACTGGACATATGAACT
>TARA_B110000208_G_scaffold17332_1_pt1 | contig 21365 bp, 3 predicted proteins | sample TARA_B110000208 | Tara Oceans TARA_B110000208 (sample SAMEA4397426) | marine metagenome | biome: Polar Biome; feature: [SRF] surface water layer (ENVO:00010504); material: water (ENVO:00002006), including particulate matter (ENVO:01000060) such as... | depth 5 m
CCCCTCCACCCGCCGCGCCGCCTTCCTTCGTCGCTGCGCTGCCGCCAGCGCTGCCCCCAGCAGCGCGGCTGCCGCCGTCACCGCCGCCGCCGTCGCTTTGCGCCGCTTCCTTCTTCGAGTGCTCCAGCAGCTCTTTCTTCTCTCGCTTCTCGGTGAGTTTCTTTCGAATGATGGAGGGCACCATCATCGCCGCAAAGAGCACGGCGCGAAGAGCGATGAGCGGCGCGATCGTGAACGCAGTCATTGGGAACCAGAAGATGTCGAGCACCGTCCCGCCTTCAAGAATTGAGACGAGCCCAACCGCGGTGATGAGCAGGCCGAATCCAGTGAGGATGCAGCTTGTGTGGAAGTGCCACGACGGGCCTGTCGCCATAAGGACGCGGTAACGCTTGTGAAGGGAGAGAAACTGTTGGTGGGTGACGGGCCACATTCGTCCGCTCTCCTCGCCTGATTGGAGTGGCGCCTTCCCCACTGCTTCTGGAAGGCTCGCAGCGAAGAATGGAATGCTCGGCACTTCGTCGCTTGTGCCGATAGTGCAGAACGCCGAGGGAGAGAGCGCATCATACATGTGGACACCAAAATGAAGAAAGAGCATCACGATGAGGAGCATCACGATGTACACGATGTGGTAGATGCGCTGAGTGTTGGGGAGGGGGGAGGGCGGGAGAGTAGTCAGGAGCCTGATGTTAACACAGCGAGCGCAGAATTCTCCAAAAAACGTACAACGTCGTAGTAAAATGCCGGCAGTTGCGTCGCGACGATCATGAGAACGACAAAGTTAAAGAGAGAGACGAGCTGCATTGAGGAGGTCGCGACTTTGATGGTTGTCGCTTCCGCATGCGAGCAGTGCTTCGAGGCGCGTGGGATGTAGCCCAGACTATGGCCGTTGAGACGCACGGCAATCAAGTTGAAGATCTGAAGCAGCGCATTGATCGAGATGAAAAGCGTGAGATTTGGCACACCCAAACTTAAGAACGCCTCTGCTTGATACATCGCAAAACGAAACGTTGCGAAGACGGACCACCTCTCCGTGTTTGCGACAATCCACGATCGAAAGCCAAGCTCGAGGACGAAGATCTTGATTGCAATCATGAACGGAAACCAGCTTTCCTCGGACGTGGTAAGGAAGCGGAGATTGGTCATGCGCACAAGAAATGAAGTCGCAAAGATAGAAATGACGTAGAGAAAGATGGTATGGAAGGGACCCCAATTCTTAGGATCGTGGTTCCGTGTCGTAATGTTCTTCCCTCCCTCAACCACTGAATTGATGAGCTTCTTCAGCGGAGCTGCTCGGAGTGGATCACGCAGCAAGTACCGCGACTCGGTCGTCTCGACCATCTCCTCCACGAATATGCTGCCTTGAATCATGCAAAACAGCCCAATTAAAGTGAGCCCAACACCGCGCCGTGAGATAGTGAGAGATTGAATCTCTGACTCCGTGATGCAGTTCAGTGCTGTTGGTACGCCGCCCGCCATCATGAGATCAACGCAGTTGTCGACCAGAATGTTTCCCGTCAAAAGCATTCGATTGATTGTTGGAGGAATTTTGAACGAGAAGTCAGGACCAAGCATGCGGAATTGAAAGAGCCCCATGATCGAGTACGTTTGTGGAGAGGTGATGATATCGGGGACGAAGAGGAGAAGGTAGACGGGCGTAAACGTAAGCGAAGCGAAGAGACCAGGAGCCACAATGTGGGTCCAATAGAGAGTGCACATACTCAAGAGCGGCCGTGGCTTGGGTGGACACTTGTAACACCCGCAAGGGGCGAGGAAGATCGTTCGATAGAGCTTCTTCTGCTTCAGCCGCCGATTCCTCTTCTTCTGCGCCGTCGCTCGGCAAATCGTTCGATTCAACACTGCTTGCATTGGGATCCAAAAGCATGCGGGAGCCATGAACAAAACCAAGTGCAGTGCGTAGAACATCAGGTATGGCCAAATGCTGTCGGCGAGTGCAAAGAATTTCAGCGCACCAAAGTAATCGAGAGGCTCGAGGGTGACGCGAAGGTTGAATCGTCGTCGCTCAAAGTCATACAGAATGGACTTGTCTTGCAGCGCGATTGCGCTTGACGAGTAGTTGGAGAATAAGAACTCGGCGGTAATGAAACGCTTCTCAGTAGGTGAGATTTGCACATACTTTACGAGGAACGTAATGTTCCGTGGGATAATGGTTGAGCCCCAGTCAGTCCCAAACGCGTCCGAGACGGAGGAGTGGACGGGAACGAGACCGTATGTACGTACATTCCGTTTATTCGCCCACAAAATATCGCTGCGCTCGTGAAGCTTCATGACGGACCAATGCGCTGCCTTATTCTGAAGGAAGAAGAGAGGCAGATCGCTGCGAAGCTGAAACCAGTACGCCACGTCTTCACTTGGCTGCCCTACAAAGTCCTCGTACAAGCACTCGGTTTCATAATCGCAAAAATCGCTCATCACTTTGTCACGGTTCGGTAAAATGTTATTAAGCGGCACAGAGGTGTGCTTCAGGTCGCATCGCTTGTTCTCAAAAAGCATATCGAACGAAAGGACGCTCCCAAAGGAATGGCAGTTGCTCACGAATGGGAGACGTCCCATCTTCACGAAACGCTCATTGATCCCCGGAAAGAAGTAAACGCGAGTATCACCCGTCATCGCTTTCACTTGCGCACTCCCATTAATCATATAGAACGGGATGCCGTCCTCCATTGCTGGATGGTACCGATACTCCGCGATGGCATGGGAGCATGGAACGTCTTCCATGTGTGAAGAGATGTTCTCTGCGCGCCGTGTGAGCCAATCGTGGCAGATTTTGGACTTTAAGTAAAATTGCCAATACACGTCGGTCGATTTCCAGATAGCATTGTACGGGTCATGGACGAGCGTCGCGTGCGGCTGCGGTACGTACGTGAGGATCCCACCCATCATTAGTGTCACAGGTGAACCGACCCCGACTCGCGGCAAGTTCGATGGTAGCTGTGTGTTTTTGTTGCGAGTCTTTGACGAGAGCTTGAACTCCGCGTTCGGTATCCACGCATTGTATGTCCCAAGCCCCATTTCGAGAGTACGCGGGAACCGGTAGCGCAGCGTTGCGCAGTTCTCGAAATGCTTGACGAACCGCCACTGCGTGTAATACCCTTGCAGCACTTGTATCGTCACCGCAAATGTGACGGGTGTACTTGCCGCCCACATCACAAAATCTAAAATGCTGTTCTCGTCCCCGCGGTACGACGTCTTTGTCGACGTCGCGAGGAGCGCGGAGCCGAGCTGGTACGGGCGATAGATCGCATCACCAGTCTTTGAATTGTATTCCACGATAAAGAACTGAATAATGAAATGCTGCATGTACTCGAGCTCCATCGAAAGACGACGAAAGTCAAAGCTTAACATCGCAGAGGCGAACGGCGGGACGACAATGCGAGGAACGTTTCGCACAACTTCGTACTTTGGACGCCCGCGATTATCGACGACGAGGCGGTAGCCCTGCCAAGGCGTGCGCTTAACCCCGAACCCTTCGGGGATCCCGAAGCGCTTCGACTCGGCAAAGGTGCTCATTCCGACGAGGTCGCATGGTACTGGATCGCATGCTCCTTCTTTTCGCATTCGTGGATCACACTCACCTTCGCACCACGTCGAGTCGCCATTTGCCGCTTTATTTAGCGGGTTGAGCGTCATTTGCGCGGAACCGAACTTGAGAACATCAAACTCATACGTCACTGCTTGCATTGCAGTGCTAAGGGGCTCGCGAAGATCAAGGCATGAGCTCGCTGAGCCGCATCCCGTCCCTCGTTTATCTGTTTCAAAGCCAAATGACCGCGTGTAGAGCGTGTCTTGATTATTCGTATTGTACTGCACGGAAGCAATCGAGTAGATCTTGTTGTCAATCGTGATGAGATCGTTAGGTAGGAGCGGGCACATCTTGTTTTGCGTCTCAACGCCAACGATGCTCTTGAAAAAGTGGCGCGTATTCGCAAACGTGAACGCAACCTGCGCATCCAAGTAGCACGTCCACTCTGTTGTGCAGTTTGTGTGATCAAACATCGCGGTCGTCGTTGTCGTGCTTCCCGAGGAGCATGCGTGTGAATTCGAGGGTGTTTCTTGTGCTTTGTGCGTACCGCAGTCAAAGTACAGCGCGGGCATCGCACCGATGCACTCAGCTTCGCAGCAAATCCCACGCGGTGTGTATCGACTGTCGAGGAGTTTCGTGACGAACAGCTGCGATGCGTGGCTGCTCTCGTTGGACCACTCGATCGGTATCGTAGGCTGCGGGGTGGGCTGAAATGTGGGGGAGAACGTTGGACCAAGAGTTGGGGTCGGCGTAATCACGCTTGCGTTCCAAAGAGTACCGTCGCCGCTCGTTGTTGGCGCGTATGTCCCACCGCCATCCTCATCGTCGTCGAGCGATGTGGGCTGCTGCGGCGAACCACTCTTGTGCGTCTTTGTGCTGTTTCCCACAAAAGTGAGGCGATCTAAACCGCAAAAGCGATAGTACTTCATCTGTTCAATGAATGCCATCGTGAAGCAGGAGAAGATGAACTGGCGCTCATAGCTGCTGTATCGTACGCTGAGGATGTTGGAGCCAAAGTTCAGATCGCGTCGAAAGGCGCGCAAATCCATGAGCTCCTTCTCTAGCGCTGAAGCAAAGACGTCAGGCTCGAAACAACAGCGGCCACGCTGCTCTCCAAACGCACCGTCTGCAATGTTGCGCTGCCGCTGCGTTTCCTGCAGAGCAACGTACTTGCGTCGATCCAGAGTGAAGCGCGTGAGATCTTGGGGGGGATCAAAGATACCCACGGTACCTTGGATGATCTTCCACACCATGACTGTTCCATGCTTGCTGCCGCGCCAGTGCTCGCCATCAAAGCGCGTCCACGTCAGCAGCCCATCCTCGTGCGTGTAACGTCCAATGATCTCGGTGCCATTGTAATCAAAGTGAAGCGTTTGAGTTGCACTGATGTAGGAGATGCGCGCGTGCACGCCGCTTTCATCGAGTATCGGAGCCGTCGCATCGAACGTCGTTGGCCCAAGCGTCGGAGCAGTCGTGGGAAGCGTCGGCGCTGCAGTCGGCTGCTGTGGTGTGATTATTGGCCCAGTGAAGTTCACTGCTGCTGCTGGAGTTGAGCTCGCGCGATCGTAGGCCGTCACATCATACTCTCCTGGTGGAGCACCACTCGTCAGGTTGGCCAAGATTGTTGCTGCGGAGGTGACGAAAGAAAAAGTGTGGGAGTTGCGCCATGCGCGATGCGACGCGTTTCGGTATTGCGTCTTATTTGTCGTGACTTGCACCCACACAGTCTTATCAAATAGCAGTTGTGGAACACCCGGTACGGATGCGTACTCGAATATCGTCTCCTTGTTGAGGAGGTGCGCATCGAGAAGCCACTGTGAGGAGACGTTACGCTGCATAACACAGGTGTTACGGCAGCGCTGCTCAAGGAGCTTGCCGCGGCGCGTAAGAGGGTTCGCGAATGGGAGTGGAGATGGAGTTCCAACTTCACAGTAAAAACCGCGTGGGCACGGCTCGTACGTGCGACTGCTCTTTGTTACCGTCGTCGCTCGCTTGCACGCGTAGCCGCTTGGACAGGGAAGGAACGGACCAGCGTACCACGCCATGTTAACCGTCAGATTACCCGAGCCGCGGCTCCAGTCCTTTTTCTTGCGCTCCCCCCAGCATCGTTTGATCGTGCGAACGAAATCGGGATCGCGATCGTGTTTGAAATCAAAACCAAGCTCAGGATGCGTTCCGTTGATGCGCGTGGGCCATGCGTGTGAGTATGGGAAATTCCATCGGTAATCAAACCCTCCAGGACTGAGGTCGCAGATTCCATCGGTTTGCCCGGGTCGCTCAATTTGACCGACATTGACGCAGACGGAGCAAATGCTCCAGTCAAACAAACCTTGCTCAAGCTGCGCAAAGAAGAATAGAAGTCGGTTGCGTGACGTGAGTGCGAGACCACGCAACGGCATCCCAGTCGTCGCAAAATCATTGAGTACGGGCTCGCCTTTGGAATCAGTCCCCACGAGCCAATCGACATTTTCATCGTAGCCAATGGTTAAAATTTGTGTGATTGATTCGCCATCAAGATCAAGAGTGCGCCCTTCAACACCACGAACGAATCCAACGGTTTCAAAATCACCGACGTAGATCCACAAACATAAGGCTTCGACTGAAGTGAGAGAGTTAAAATCAACCGCAGCGTACTCGTTGCGACCTTTAAGACCAAGGCATGGAAATTGCTTCAGTCCATTCTCTCGGAGGACCCAATGCCCGTTACGGCCAAAATCGAGAGGTGGCTTTGTCCACTCACGGCAAAAAACGCCCGCGGGACATGGATTGAGAGTCTTCGTTCCCGGCGATGTGCCTTCGACGCAGAAATAGCCCATTGGACACGGCTCAATGATGATGGTATCGTTGCGAAAGTAGCAAAGCGCTCCCGCAGGACACGGCTCGCACCCGCTTCCTTTGTACGTCGAGTCGTACATCTTCCCCGTCCGCGGATCCATCGTTACCTCGAGAAGTCCGCGAATGAAGGTACCATCCAAACACTCAACGCAAGACAGTGCGGACTGCGACTTTGTTCGCTGCGTCCCAATCGGGCATGGGAAGGCTACTGGCATCCCAGCAGTAGGGCAGTAGTGGTCGTCTGGACAAGGCACACAACTCGAACCAGAGATGGCGTATCGATCGTCTGTTCCTACGGCAATCGAACCATCGTTGAGGTGAAGAATTCGCGGTTCCCGCAGTCGCATCGTTTCGTAGTTTTGCATAATCTCGTCGTTCTTCAACGTGCGCTGCCAGATTCGTAGCGTTGAAATCTCGCCTGTGAAAGATTGAAGCTTCACCCCCGTTTCGAGATCCGTTGGCGGCTCTGCCAAGCGGCCCCAGGAGTGGTTGAATCTTGGCTCCTCTTTGAAAGCGCGCGACCCAAGCACCACGCGCGCATCCGCGCCCCACTGACCACATGGGAAAGCACCTTCGTGACGTGGCTGCGTACAAGACAAGGGGCAGGAGGAGAGGAGCACTGTGAGAGAGAACTGTGTTGTTGGATGCAGAGGGAGAGGAAGCAACCGTGACAATAGGACGTACCTTCAAACGTCGGGTGCCAATGAGAACAGAGTTGTGGTACAGTGATGTTTCGACCCAAAATGTTTTAGGTGACGTGATGAAACACTCCACTTCAAGGCATTTCACCACGCTCGCATTGATCACCATTGTAATGTGTTCGAATCCATGTGTTTGTCGATACCATCCTTCAGGGAGATCGATCGTTATTGCTTCTGTGCTGTTGTAATCCATCCCCGTCTCGCGTCGAGTGTGACGACACTGAAGCATATACGTGAAGCGGAGGAGCGGCTCGCTCGTCGCCTTTCCAATCGGAATCGCGTTTTGTTGCAGCATTGTTCTGTTGAAGTGTTCCACTTTCAGTGCAATCCCAAACTCTTTCGATAGCGCGTGGAAAATCATGCCACCGCTCTCATGAAACGGCTTTGCAACGCGTACCCACAGCTCGACGGTTGACGCCATTGTGTAATCTTTCTCTGGTTCATCGCGTCGCAGCTGCGAGCTCGCGGCTGGGAACTGTAATGCTCGTATAATTCCTGGTGTTTGAGTGTCGTCGTCGATCACATCGGCGACGCACCCAGTGTGCGCGTATACGCGTTGGACAGTGATTTCACCAATGACACGGCGAAAGAAGAGACCCTCCGCGCTTGGATTTAAGATCAGCCTTTTCAACACCTTTGCTCTGATGTGCGGCGCCTCATTCAATTCAATTTCATACTCTTCACGGATATGAACGTGTAGGAGAAAGATTTTCTGCGCTTCCACGATCGCTGCCGCATGAACGGAGGTCATCGTAACATTATCGATCTCGAATGCAGCTGCAATCGTGCTCTTGATCCCCATCGCAAAATCCAGCTTCTTCAGAAGAAGCATCTTCTCCTTTTGCAACGCTGCTTTGATACTGATGTCATCCTCAAACTCTAACGAAGCAGTGAGTACTTCGATTTCAGCGTTCAAATTCACAATGTAGAGTGATCCAGTCACGTTGAGATCGGCGAACCACTCTGCAAAGTTCGAAATGTTACCTCCTTTCTGAAAAAACGCAGTGAGTTCATCTTTCGTAACATGATCATCGCGTATCGTATCAATCATCTGCAGTGCTTCTTCCGCATAGACTTCAGTCGTATTTTGCAGCGTTTCAGTTCGATAGACCGCGCAATCGCCTAGATTAAATGAAGAGGGAGAGCAAAAGCAAGGAAAGGTGAGCAGAGGGGGCGCGAGCACGAGTGTGATGAGAGGAGACAACGCACCAAAGTATTCAAACGTCACGTTGTGCGTCTTCACATCTTCCCGCGGGAAGGGTGCATGAAGGCGACTGCTGTCGAGTAACCCGTGAGCGTCTGAGCGGTGATTCGCTTCAAAGACGTAGAGAGGGTGAAGTGCGATAGCAAAGAACGGTGTCTCGAGCGCTTCGTTTGTGTAATTTCCAAAGAGCCGCGTCGAGCGCCCCGTGTTGGCATGACCAATTGCCGCGCCGAGTTGATTCGTCGCAGTCGGATCATCATCATCATCAACGATCACAACTCCACAGACCTTTAAACGTTGCATCGCATCGGTGTACAATGTTTGTGCCGATGCGATCTCGCAGCCACCTCCCTTGGTGCAGTTGTCGCCTCCGTGGATGAGTGCGACCATGATAGCGCACACAGAGGTGTGGAGTGGTGCGGGCGCGAGATCCCGGTCAGTCTCTGGCATGAGTGACATCTCGAGAATGCGATCCGAGACCGTGTTGAGCGCATGTGCGCTGAGGTTGTAAAACACATTCGAGGCGTCCATTCGAAACGCCGCGCACGTTTGCGGCGACTCGCGACAGATCGAATGCGCACCCACATGTATTAAATGCTGCACGAACTCCTTGCGGCGACCACCTAGTCCCCACGCGCGCGCGGTACGATTCGATGCGACGCACGTTGTCATTCGATCTAAACTGTTCGCACCGGACGTAATCGTTGCGATGCTCTTTACACGACGACGTGGCGTCGCAGTGCTCACTAACTGCGACGAGTTAAACGTGAAGTGGGGGAGGGACAAATGCTCGGTATAGAACGTGATGCGCCACATCGACGCCTCGCTCTCCTGCATTGTCGATACCCGCGTAACATTCACGTCATGCGCGAGGATCATGACACTGTCGAGTGAGAGCAGCGCGTCTTTGAGCTGGCGGGCGAAGGAAAACGTGTCGACCCACGCGGTGGATGAGTTTCGATTCCTTCCCAGTACCGTCTTGCTCTCCTCAAAGCCGACTTGGAAAAAACCGCTGGTGAAGCTATCAATCCGTGTGAGACTCAAGACCTGCACGACATAGTACCCAGGAATCGTGCGTTGCTGCCTCGTGGTTTTCTCATGCAACGTGCAAAGCATAGTGCGGTGCGTGTAGACGGAAGCGTGACAGCGCGATTTGGCATTGCAGAGCATGCAGCATTCCTCTCTCGAGGAAACCCACATTCGCTTCGCGTACGCGTGAATGGCTGGCTCTTTCCAGTCCACGTACGAGCACTTTGGCTCCTCCACTGCTCCAATCTGCCCTCCACACATCCCACGATCAAAGCCAAACGCAGGGCAGTTGAAATCGGGGAGGACATGCTTCAGCTCCGCTTTGAGCAGCTCAGGCTTGTCGTACACTCCGGGTGTTGACTCTCCTCCGCAAGGCGCGACGCGTGATCCAGTGTGACAGACGTGCACACGCGGAGGCGCTTGATTCGGAATGCCATCAATACCCTCTGCGGCAGAGAAGTGAGAGATGGCTACGAGAGGGGGAATATCGCCAGCTTTTTGGAACGGAACAAACGTGACAAACCAGGTGCACTCCCCGCGAGTGTTGTGCGGTCCCGTGCGTCGGACGTTGACGGAAACGAGACTATCAAGGCGTTCCAATGCGAGCTTCACTGCTTTAGCTGACGCATTCCACGCAAGCGAAAGTGTGCGCTCAGTCGCGAAGGAAAGCGTCCAAAAGCCGCGAATCAAATTCGCGTCTTGCAGCGTCTTGACACGAGTGAGAACAGGGAGGCTCGTGGGCAGCCCCTTTGTTGTCACCACTTCCAGCGCAGCTTTGTTAATTCTCAGTTGAGGTACGTTCGCGGCTGCTCCAATGAATGTTACATGCCAAATGCGTTGCGTTGCGTTACCCCACGGCCGAATCTGTTTGGGACGACTCACGGTCACGTTAATGCTCTGGTTTTGCAGTTGAATTTGAAGATCAGTTGCGCTCACGTCCCAGTTCATCACGCGTGTTTCGAGGGGCTGCACGATCAACGAACCATCGCGCCTTCGTGCTTCTCCCGGAAAGAGAAGAGACCAACTCCCATTGAGACGATGGCTGTTCACACCCGTGCTCAACATCAACTCTTGAACTTCGTGCACGTGTGGCGCAACTGCCCGCAGCACTTGGACCTCGGGTGTTAGCACGCGCGCAGGGGTGTGGAGAGACTTTAGGGACGAGTTCCCATCATCGCACCATCCATTTTCGAGCCAATCCGTGCAGTTCTCGTGCTGGATTCCGTTCAGCGTCACTTGGCAGCCCTCTGGTGCGAAGCATCGCCCTCGACAGTCAAGAATTTCACCTCGATTGCACGCTCCCACCGAAACTCGATTTATTTGACGCGGAACCGTGAGAGGGTACGAGTTTGGCGCTTCAATTGAGCCATACGTCGAGCCTGGCCACGAATCCCAATCATAGTTTGTGCTCACGAGGTCGCCAAACGTGATGAGGCAACCAACGCCACTGGCAATCATCCGCGCGAGAGTCGTGTAGTTCTTCGCGACACTTTCATCATCATGCTCCAGCAATAGGGGCTCACACACGCTTAGCGTGCTTTCCATCGTGCAGTCGCGCAGCGGCCCGCCTGGGTATCGCGGCGGTATGCAGTCGCGACACGTCCGCACGCAGCAGTAATTAGGCTCTTGGCACCGTCGCTTCCCGTGCTTCTTCTCGTATATGTGAGTATACGTATTGTACGTACGATCGCGGTACATCACATCAAACGGTGCAAAGAGACCGTACGGTGAGTACCGTCCCGCCGTGCACTTTGCCGGACGCTGCGAGCCGACGCCGCTGCAATAGTGACCTTTCCAGCAAGGCTTCGGGACGCCCACGCCACTTGGGCAGTAGTAGCCCGCAGGACACGAATCTGTTCCTTGACTGTTAGAACTTTGTTGCTCACAGTACGTCCCCGCGTTGCACGTGCTTGGCTGATTCTCCGTGACATCCGTCGTATAGTTCATCTCGCGCGCTTCTTCGCTCGACATTTGGTTGTAGTTGATCTCAACTGTTGATTGACCGCCAAGACAGTACGATCCTTCAGGGCAAGGGATTGGTCCCGTGCAGCACCCTTGCTGCACAGTTTTGTTCATTGTCGCGAGGAAGGACATTGCGGTGGCGCCCGCAACGTACTGCTGCTCGCGCGAGCGTAGCATCACCTCATAGAGCTTGATCGTTCGATTCGTACTCCGCGGTAGCGCGGTATCATCAAAGAAGATCGCGATCGCCGTGGTGTTGTGCAAGTTGAAGCGTTGGAACCAGTCGCCGTTGAGGTAGACGCCGGGTACTGCTGCTTCGTGCGGAGCATTAAAAAGAGAGCACGTCGCGACGTTCTCGCTTACGTTTGTGGACGCGCGGACCATGGTCGGATCGTAGCAGCTTCTGGAATCGAGGCACGCCGTTCGCGTAGGATCTTGCAAACAGGAGAGAACTGATGCATTGACAACTTCGGGAAAGTTGCGCTGCTTGTTTAAAGCAACTTCGTCGATCAAAGTATCGGAGCCGTTGACAAAAGCTGTCTTTAGTGCTTCGTACGAGTTCGTAAATCTCGCTTTGTTGAATGCAAAGTGCTTCCCGTGCGTTGTGGTTTCCACTGCAAGCGCAACGCCTTTGCTGCTGTTTTGAAACTCCCCGCGGAGATTAACGCCATTCGCCGCGCGCAGTGATGGCGCATTCCCGAATGCTCCACTAAATGTCACTCTCCAGCTTCGTTTCCACGCACTTGCTTCGACGATCTGAACGTGGAGCTTCACGCATGCGACGTAAGCCTCATCTACGTTCGTCCAATGCATCCCTCGCTCGAGCGTAGAGACGCCGCAGAAAACATCTTTCACAACGCTCAGCCCATCGCCTAGCGTCAAGCTAAGGATTGCTTTCTGGACCACCATTGCGGGTGCATCCCATGGAATGAACGGAGTTCGCGTGTTTTCGACGTCGCTCACGTTAAAGACGTCTTCGAGACGTAAACTCCAGTTGCCTCCAAGCTGATGTTGAGGAGCACACTCCAATGTGATGAGCTGCACTTCTACGACGCGATCCACGAGCGGAAACGCGCGCTGCATTGAAGCAGAGGGGTCGAGCGCGATATCCATCGCCGTCGTTTCATTCATAAAGACGACGCGGAGGTAATCGAACATGAGCGAAGAAGGAATGTCAGAGACTTCCATGTGAACAACAACGTCGACAACGTGCGTGGCTTCTTTCAAGTCGACACGCACGAGCTCCACTGCACCTGCTTTGCTGTTCGTCACAAAGGGAAAACCTGTTGGTGTGCGGTCCATATCGATGATCCAAGGATGCTCAAGATCCACCTTTGTATCAAAGATCCTGCTAAGCTTTGCGTTGGCATCAAGACCATATTGATATCCATTCGCAACGCGCACGACGGCAGTGTCCGACGTACCGCGTGTGACCCATGGACTCTCTTCAACGACATCATCGAAGCCACCAAACGATGCGTCAAAAAAGACAACTCCCGCTTCTTGCTGCACCTGCCGCTCCTTGAAGAGCAAGTCGGGGCGCTGTTTCAGCGTAACGGGAACAACGTCTGAATCCGGTTTCCCTTCTTGAAGCACCGTGAGGCAGTGGTGCTCAAGCTGACAGCTATCGCATGGCGTCATGACAACCGTGCTGTAATTCCCTTCATCACCATCGTAAATGGTCGTCAGCGGAATGTGCGTGTAATTGAAGCCATAGCTATCATTCGTCGTCACCGTGAATATCTTCCCACCTACTTCAATCACCGCGCCGCGCTGCAGCACGGAAGTGATGTCGCACGAGTTCTCATCGACGTCCATCTTGCCGCAGCCGCTCACAGTGAGGTACATGGACTCTTTCCGGGCACGTACCGTTACTGTCTGCTCGCTCACCAGGATGTCGGATTTAGGTGAGATTGAAGTACAGCTCGTGGACGTTCCTTCGACGCAGTAGTGCCCCGAGGGACAAAACAAACCCGCAAAGCTGGAAAGTCCTCGCTCCGAGCAAGCAGATCCTGCACCACAAACATCGCACGTTCCCGCGGCGTCGTAGGAAATAAAGAAGCCAGGCGGCGCTTTCGTGCAAGCCATCTGCCCCATAGCGGCGGCAAACGTTCCAGGCGTGCACGGCTCTGGGGTCCGCGCGGAGGACGACGAGCTGAAGTGACCTGAAGGTACAGGCGTTGGCTTTGAAACGCCAGCTAAGCAGTACATCCCCAACCCGCACTCCAGCGCGGACGGATTATCCGTCTTGCATGGACAGTAGGTCCCGCCGAGGCAAAGCTGCGGCGCAATGATCGATTGGTTCTGCCGGGCCAATTTTGGGATTCCCGTCATCGTCCCTGCATTACAGTAGTACCCTTGCGGACAAGGGATCGGCGTCTTTGCGAGACGTATGAGGTTCATGACTTCTTCGAGATCATCATCTAGCTTAATGCGTCGCCTAAAGTCATCCTCCGGTTCAATAAGGCTCTCCATCCTCAATACGCGCCGATCGACGACCATTCGAAAGTCCTCTACTGCTTCGTAGTAGCGAAGGAGAGCGACGAGGTCGACCTTCATCATTGCGAGTGCTGCATCGCGCTCAACATCCGTTGCGTCGGCAGGAACAATTCCGTGCGCTCCAGCATAATCGCAATCGTTAATTGTTAAGTCTTTGCACGTAACTTCGCTTTTAGGCGAAGCAGTGTAGCATGCTGTGTTGTCCTTCGTGGTCCCACCAGGGCAGAAATATCCGGCAGGGCACAACTGGGTGGGATCAGAGAGGTTACCAATACCGCAGATAAAGCCAGGATCACACAGCCTCGGCGTAACAACCTTCGTACCACTGCAAAAATACCCAACGGGGCACCCCTTGCAAGTCTCTTGCTTAATCTCGTCTTGGTAGCTTCCCGGCGCACACTCGCTGGGAACACTGAGACCTTCGCCCTTGCACCGATGGCCACGAGGACAGGGGCAATCGGCACCAAGCTTGATCTGGTCGCACGTCTCCCGACCTGGAGGACCAGAGCATATCGCTTCCTTGTTGCATTGGAACGTTGTAAACGAGATACCACCATCTGCATTAATCGTGTGATTTGAGCATGTCCGCGAGTACTCATCCTTCAGAATGCGTGCTTCTACGTCGCATCGAATAAGCATATCCTCAAGAATACGATCGGCGGTCTTTGCGATGGGGCAAAAGTGCCGCGTGTGGCACGAAGAGGTTCCAGTGGGAGTGGTTGAGCCTGGCGTGCAGACAAAACCTTGACGACACGGCTGTGGTGTGTTGTAGCAGTTGATTGCAGGCTCCGCGAGACGCATCGTGATGTCGTTGCACTCGACGGAAGCCCACGTCACCATTCCTGTGCCGCAGTACACGCCCTTTGGGCAAAGGAGCGGTCGCCGTGCATTCATTTCCCCTGGATCTTCACGGTAAAGCCAAACCTCGCCAAAGAATGACGTCTTGCCTTGGTATGGACGATCGAGCGTAAGGAGCCTATTCGTTTGCTCTCCTCTGTAACCAATTTGATTTAGATGGAGCGACTTATCGCGTGACCATTGCCGCTCCGTCCCTGGTTTGGACTGTGCCCAATCGATGTGCGGTCGTGTCATCTTGCTCGCGTTTATGCGATGCTTGCCAAATATTTTCGAGTACATTTCCGTCCCAGGCAAAGCCCCTCGCTTCAGAAACGAGCAATAGTGCAAGTACGGCGGCGCTGGGCAGACCCACACATTAACGCCACGACTGAGGACATCGCGAAGGTCTTTTTTTGTCTTTAGCGTTCGTGTCCCGTTTGCGCACGAAGTATTGTGTGTGCCCCTCGCCGGGCACACAATACTCGCCGTGCCGACAAAGTACGGCGTTCGTCGCCACTGCGGGCCAATTGGCACATCATGGGCTTGCATAAATGGCGGCTTCTGCTCACCCTTCTTGTCCCCTGCTATTTTGAGCGTTCCTTTCAAATACCAATCATTCTCCCATCTCGTCCAATCCCAATCGTAGCAATATGCAAACGTCGCATCGCGAATACGCGGCTCAGTGTAGAACGTCCGAAAGCAGTAGTCACGTTTGTAGGTTGCAGTACCGGACTGACAAAAGTGGCCGGTGGGGCAAGGTAGAAAAGATCGCACCAAGCCTGGGGTGTCGCAAACTTTCCCAAATGGGCACGGACTCATCTCGAATCGACCCTCGCCGGGACACTCGAAGCCAAGGTGGCAGAGCTCGCACTCCTCCGCGCCTGAAGTACCTTGCCAGTACCCAGGTGAGCACGCAATGGGAGCGGCGAGACCGCTGAACGGGCACATGTGACCCTCCGGACAGCGCCACACCTTGAACTCGCGGGTCGATGCATCCCACTCACAATATGATCCCGGAGAAGCGGGGCACGTTGCGTTGGAGTCAACGCTGCGGCTAGTGTATGTGTAATCCACCCCATTCACGGTGAGGCCGAGGGTGTTTTGGGAGGACTCTGGAAGTCCAGGAGAGACGCACCGCACCGCATGCGGGGTAAGAGCAGTCGCAGGCACGGAACTTCGACCAAATCGGCATCGAAAGCGCACGTCGCGGTACCTCTGCATTGCAATGTGACCGTCGTCTGAGACCCACACCGCGACGATTCCACCGCGATGGCTCAGCGAGACGTTCGCTGCGATAGGCGCAGCGTTGAGCTTCGGCAAGCGTGATGGCCAGAGCGGCGCACCAAGTGTGTAGTGAGAGTCGTTCAAGTTTGCGAACTGCGGCTCACCGAGCTGAATAAGATCAGATAGTGGATCGCCCGCATCGACGGCGAAGCGTGCCATCAGCACACTCTCGTTGCGCGCCCACAAGACGCCCATTCCGCTCTCCACATGGACGAGAGAAAAGTGGATCCAGGGGACCGCACCGACGATTTCAGTAATGCGCGTCGCCGCGCCCCGCACGCGGCCATCAAGACCGAATATTTGGACGTACAGCTCAAAGTCTACGCCGCTGCGCCACGCAAGCACAACGCCGTGGCGTACGCCAATGATTCGTACGCCACTTGCTTTTGAAGAAGCCGTGGCGTTGATGAGAACACGGCTGAAAGGATTGAAATCGCCAATCCACGGAGAGGAGAAAAGCACCGCACCGGCTCGTCCATCAAAACTGCTCGTGGGATGCGCCCACGCGAGAGCGACTCCGACGTCTGTCGCACACAGAGAGAAGCCGCCACCGTCCAGCTCATGGCGCACTGCACCTCCTGGAATCACATTCGTGATATCGCTCAAATTGCCCGTCTGGTTCGAGATAACCCAATGCTGATCCGCAGACTCGAACGTGGGCGGCACTGCTCCAGCACGTCTAAAGCTGTAGGGGTACGACCAGATGTGATCGCGATCAGCACCCAGAGATCGCGTCCACGGCTGCACCCAAACGGCGTCCTCTGCTCCGTGCCATGCAACTACAAACCCACCACGATTCGGTGCGACCTGGGGGTTGGGTGGCGTCAGGACCGCAGCGTCTGTTTTACTCGAGTTAAAGACGCCCGCTATCGGCACCGCATCCGTCACCGCCTTGGCATCTTCGTCAAAGATCCGCATCCACACCGTCCATGTCGGTCCCGGTTGCTCGGGTGCTATTTTGTCGGTCCAAACGTTCCCAATTTCGAGACGCTGCCACACGACAACGAAACCATCGAGCAAAGTTGCAATGCGCGGGCTCGCACCGTTGCCTGCACGAAAACGAGATGTGTCGCAATCACCACCATCACACCGCGAACCGCCTCCAACGTCGGCTTCGCTGATAGGAAACGTGGAGACGGAGTCGTTGCGCACGCCACGCAGCGTCGCGCCGCGAATGGGACCATCGCTGCCGTCCTGCCACACGACGGCGACTCCACCGTAGAAACCAGCGACGTCCACCGCGGTCACGCTTTTGTTGAGTCGACCAAAGTTGTCTTGCACAAACTCAACTGCTTCTCCACCGTGACTCATTGGCAGGCGCGGCATCAGGTCGTTGCCCGTCAACAGTACGGGGACGTTGCTGCGCGCTGGGAACGACGCGTCATTTGACTCTCCAAAGATTGCAACGTCAGAGAGGTTCGCGGTGGGATAGTACGTGAATCGCGCGAAAGTCTTCCACCGATTTGAGCTCGCTGTTGTGAACGCGCGTGAAGTATCGATGGGAGGAAGGAACGAGTTGACGACACGAACTTCAATGACGAGAAGTGACGCAAAGGCGCTCCTCGTTGGCGGAGTGCGGCACGTCACAATGCTGGGAGAAACGTAGTTCGCCTCGGCGTACGTTGGGTAGTTCCCACGCTCCTTCTGCTGCGTAAGCGTCCCGATCGCCTCGCAGCGCGGCGTCCCTGATGGCGCACCACCATCCATGCATCGATCCTCTCCAATCCCATAGTCAAAGATGCAACGAAGGAGGCGGCTCGATTCAAAGAACCTCCCGCTAATCGTGAGGAGCGTCCCGCCGCTCTGCGGTCCCATCGTTGGCCATACGCTCTCAAGCTCGGGCCGGACAACGTACTGGAAACCACTCGAAACGGCACCTTGCCGATCAATTGTGTTCCCCGAGCGACGCTGCGCGCGCGTTGAATTGGTAAAGTGAATGCCATTGTTCGACACCTCCACCGCGACGCCGCTCGCGTCCGCTCCAAACGCATCACGGAGCGGAGTGACGCACGAGAGATGCTCCGAGTCAACGAATGTGGCAAGAGTGACGACGGAAATTCCGCTGAGCGAGTCAATGAAGCGGCAGCTCAGCGTGGGGACGTGGAGGAATGACGCTCCCGTGACTAAAATCTCGGTGCCTCCAGTAATCTCACCCGCGGAGGGGAAGATGTGCTGAATGGTGGGGACGGCGAAGATCCGCACGGGTGACGGGGACCAGTGTCGACCGCCGTCGCTTGAAACCCAAATCTCGGTCGGATCCACCGTATCAGAGCGAAGCGCACCGATAGGTGTCGTGCACATCGTTTCGCTGCCGAGGATCGTCACCGCGGGGATGACTTGAGCACCAAATCGGCAGCGTGTCATTCCAATGACGACGACATCAAACGTGATGCCGTACTGCCCGGGGGCCATGCTGCCCTGCGCATTAGAGCGCTGCGGATCCCAATGCGCGACCTCGGCGTGGATGGTAGGAACAGTAGGCCACTCTGCAGTGTCGGCGAACCACAGCACCCAGCGGAAGCCGAAGAGCGGCTGTGGATTTGGCTTCGCGACGCGTATGTGCTGCCCAAACGCTGCGAGGAGGGTGGCCTCAAGCGCTTCAACGCTCGAGTTTGTCCCAACGTGCGCCGTCCTCCCGCTCCACGTCAGCGTGACGTTACCGTACCGAATCTCCTCCTCCCCCATCGCGACCAGCTCTTGCACCGCGTTCCTCGCGTACCCCGTCCCGAAGATGGTGAGGTCAACGGGGAGCCAAAGCGGGACCGCAGCTCGGTTCGGTGCATCGACTCTCGGGACGATGTGAAAGTAGCGATCGTTCGGATCGTTTTCATTGTCCGCCAAGTTGAAGTCGTGGCGGAGCCCAGCCACGAGCTCGCCGACGTAGACGACGTCGTTGCACGGCGTCGATACGGTGCACTCTGTTGCGCTTGGTGTGGGTTGGAAATCGATGCAGAGACCGAGGAGGAGGTCCGTCGATTCGTAGAGCGGAGGAAGCTGGCAGCTGATCCAAGGCGGCGACCCGTCGAGCGGCACGATGACGGTAGCAGGCGCGCGCCAGTACTCGCCCCCGCCGTTCACCGTGCCGCGCGCCACCGCAGAGGCGAAGGTTTCATTTGGCAAAAACAACCCGCGCAGCCGCGTGTTAACGGCAATGCACTGCAGAGCGCGGCGCGGAAGTACAGCGAAGCCGAGGCCGTCGAGGTGGAGCCAGTGCGCCACTTCAACGACGCCCTGCTGCAGCTCCAAACCCCCAGTCACTGGCGCAAACGCGCGATCGACGCGCGGGAGGAAGGTGAAGTAGGCGAGGTTCGACCACGTCGCGTCGACGCGCGTCGTGCGGTAGGCGTGACCGCTGGACGATGCGCCGCCCTCCTCGTGCGTCGTGCGCGCGACGTTCATGTCGTTCGCGATGCTGATCCACGCGACACCAGCGAGGGTAACATGCGCTGGGGCGGTGCACACTACGTAGCTCGAGCCACACGTCTGGTTGAACGCGGTGCTGAGGCAGCTCAGCGTGCCGTGCGGCAGCGGACTGGGCGGCGCGCGAGCGTCGCCACCATTGTCGCCACTCTCACCAAAGTCACCAAAGACGCGACGCGCGAGGACGAAGAAGTGATCGCGACCGTCCTCGAACTCGAAGCGGCACTGCAAGCTCCCGCTCCCGTACCGCTCTGTGAAGTACTCGCCGCGAATGTGCAACTCAATCGCGGCGCCAACGAGGCCGCGCAAAGGCAGCAGCGAATCAATCCGCGCCACGTCGGTGGAGGGGCGTGGGTACGCCGTCTCAGACCACTCTCGCGAAGCCCACGCGTGCGGAAGTGCTGCAAAGAGTAAGAGCCAAGCGGTGAGGTGGTGCAGCAGCGTCATGCTCGAATAGGGTGGGGTGGTGCAGCAGCGTGACGCGCGCCGTTCGTTCGTCGTTTTGCTTCGTTGATTTTCGTCAATCTAGCAATTTTTAAGGGATCTTAACAAAATAATTCGCTGGACCAAGCGCTGCTGGTGTCGGCATTCGTGCTTCAAGATTGGATACGCCGGCGCCTTGTTCTTCTATGTCGTCGTCAGAAACGCGCGGCAACATCTCAATCGAGCGGCCGTTCCCGAAAAGTGAGATCCCGCTGTTCAAGGTCTTCATGAGCCCGACGGTGGATGCGCCACTGCTGGAGACGGTGCACTCGGGCTATATCACACAGGGCCCGCGGGTGAAGGAGTTTGAGGCCGCGGTGGGCGCGTACCTCGGCAACGAGCGCGTGCTGGCGCTCAACAGCGGCACCTCGGCGCTCGAGCTGGCGGTGAAGCTGCTGCGGCGTGGAGAGGGGGAGTGGCCAGGGATCATCCCAGGCGATGAGGTTCTCTCCTGCCCCCTCACGTGCACCGCGACGAATTGGGCGATGCTCTCGCAAGGGCTGCGGCTGAAGTGGGTCGACGTCGATCAAGCAACGGCGGAGATGGACTTGCGCGACCTCGAGGCGAAGCTGTCGCCGCGCACCAAGGTGATTCTTGTCGTCCACTGGGCGGGGACGCCCGTCGATTTAGATGCGCTCGCCCAGGTCCAAGATCGATGCAAGGCGCGCTATGGCTTCCGCCCGTGGATCGTAGAGGACTGTGCGCACGCGTTCGGCGCGACGTGGCGCGGCGCGAAGCTCGGAAGCGGCAAAAATCTGTGCTGCTTCTCGCTGCAGGCGATCAAGCACCTCACGTGCGGCGATGGCGGCTTGCTGACGCTGCCGAACGACGCGCTCTTCGAGCGCGGGAAGCGGCTCCGCTGGTACGGAATCGACCGTGAGAACCGCGGCGGTGCGCGTGACGCGCGGATGGAGCCTGACATCGTTGAGTGGGGGCATAAGTGGCACATGAACGACGTCGCCGCGTCGATCGGCCTCGCGAATCTCCCGCACATCCCCGCGATGCTCGAAAAGTGCCGCGCCAACGCCGCGCACTTCGACGCTGAACTCGCTGGTCTCTTTGGTGTCTCGGCGGTTGAGCGTGCGGAGGGCGGTGTGTCCTCCTTCTGGCTCTACACTCTTCGCGTCAGCGCGAAGTACAAGTTCATGGAGTACATGAAGTCGCACAACATCATGGTGTCGCAGGTCCACAAGCGGAACGATGGGCACAGCTGCGTAGCGGAGTTCAAGTCGCCGCTTCCCAACCTCGACCAGCTCGAGCAAACTCTCGTCTGCATCCCGTGCGGCTGGTGGCTCGATGTGGAGCAGCGGAATCACATCGTGAATTCGATTCGGAGCTTCTCGACGAACCTCTTGAGGCCGAAGACAATCGTCACGGGGGGTTGTGGCTTCATTGGGCACCACGTCGTCGAGCATCTCTGCAAGCATACGGACAATGAGATCATCGTTATCGACAAGCTCTCGTACGCGAGCAAGGGCTTCGATCGCCTTCGCGATACGGGGATGCTTGATCGCGTCACGGTTTACTCGTGAGTGAAAGAGAGAGAGAGAGAGAGAGAGAGAGAGAGAGA
>TARA_B110000208_G_scaffold61901_1_pt1 | contig 21278 bp, 16 predicted proteins | sample TARA_B110000208 | Tara Oceans TARA_B110000208 (sample SAMEA4397426) | marine metagenome | biome: Polar Biome; feature: [SRF] surface water layer (ENVO:00010504); material: water (ENVO:00002006), including particulate matter (ENVO:01000060) such as... | depth 5 m
TGCTTTGGGTGCTTTGGGTGCTTTATTGATTTGTCTCATGGGCAGGCGAAGGTCTAGCGAACTGTCCTTCAACCTTAGCCTTTAGAGAATTAGAAAAATAGTGAGCCACTCACATATTTGAACAACTTATCTTATCGGTATGATTATATAAATCAGCGCTCATCAACAGATCCTAATTGATTGCTAAGTACCCTATAATTGGAAATGATTTACGATCATAAAGCGAACGGAATGGTATGTTGTGTTCATCCGTATCTATACTAGTAACAGCAATTTTTTCCGGCCTAGATATAGGCCCCAGATGTCAAAAACAGGATTAACCGGTAAATTCGGAGTAGAAAAACTCAATCTGCTGTAACTGATAACCGTTAGCGAGCGTCTGATAGGTTTAATAGGTCAAACTATCGCAAAGTCTCTATTGAAATTGTCACTTTTGGTTACACTGTGTAGAATGCCGCTTCGTGTAAGATACCCCAAGCTTAATTCTTTCTTGGCTAAATTTAGACGCCCCCTTTGTCACATCATTAATAGGTAGAAGGTCACACGTTATGACACGTATCTCTAAACTGTTTGGAATTCTCGCCATTAGCATCTCAGCAAGCTCGCCGGGCTATGCAGATGACCTAGTCACCATCTTGCAAGTGGCATTCGATAACGACCCAACACTAAGACAAGCTAAGGCAAGCTACCGCGCTAATCGCGAGAACATGGTTCAAAGCCGCTCAGCTTTGCTGCCATCGCTAGGCGCGACGGCAAGCACTTCTCGTCTGACGAGTGGCCCCACCGACAGCCAATATATACCTCAGGTAAACCCTAATACCGGGGAAACGTTTGTCATTCGAAGGGAAGACCATAGCTTTCAGCCCGGCCTTAACAACCACGGCTGGTCCATGGGTTTGAACCAATCTGTGTTGAATCTAGCCAACTGGTATACCTTTCAAAGTGCACAAGCTAGCGACAAAGCCGGCGCCGTAAACTTGGCAGCTCAGGAGCAGGATCTCATCGTTCGGGTGGCCTCAGCCTATTTCAATGTTCTCAGAGCAACAGATCTACTCGATACCAATATTCAAGAAGAAGAGGCTGCTCAGCGCTCTTTGGAGCAAACTCAACAGCGCGAAGAAGTGGGTTTGGTCGCCATTACCGATGTGTTTGACAGCCAAGCTGCCTATGATTTAGCTCGTAATACCACGATTTTGCAGCAAAACTTTTTACTTTCAGCCTATGAAGTACTTGAAGCTATCACTGGCCAATCCCACCCAAATATTGACGTTTTGCGAGAAGACTTTCCCGTTATTAATGTCGACGGCAACCTTAGAGATTGGGAGTCACAAGCAGGCTCAAATAGCTTGGCAATAGCTTCTGCCAAATTCACTCTGGAGGCCAGTGAGAAAAACTTACTAGCTCGCAAATCTGATCACCTTCCAACTATTGACTTCCAAGGCGCCTATGCTCATGACGTTACAGCGCCGATTAATCAATCGGGCATTCAAATTGGTGGCGGCGCGTTCGATCGAACTAGATTAGCTTTGACACTATCCATACCCATTTTTCAAGGCGGCGCGCTCAACTCCAGACGGCGCCAAGCTGAATACAATGTAATCTCTGCCAAAGAATCATTAGAATTTACCAAGCGTCAGTTAACACAGAACGTGCGCGATTCTTTTCGACGCGTTAACACCGACGTACTTGTTATCGCTCAACGACAGCAATCGATTAACTCCGCGCAATTGGCCTTAGATGCCACCGAGCTGGGAGCTCAAGTGGGCACACGAAATATCGTGGAAGTACTCAGAGCTCGAGAGAACCTTTACCGCGCGCTTCGACTCTATGCCGACGCAAGATATACCTATGTCGTTGATTCACTACTGCTAAAGCAAGTGACAGGTATTCTAACGCCGCAAGACGTTATTGAGCTAAACGACTGGCTGCAAACCGAGGCCTAACGGCTAGTATAACCAGTGACAGCCAAGAGGAATGGTATCGGAATCAATTCCGATACCATTCACTGCAAAGATAAGCAGGCTAGCTAGAAAGGCAAGAAAAAAGAACATTTGAATAGATAGATGAGCGTGCCCCCCACCCAAAAACACCCCTTGCTATAAGCCAACTCTCATTATCCTTACTTAATTCACTCAGCCCTATTTTACGGACTTAACTAAGCTCTTCATCATTCTCTTAGTAGCCACGCACTAACGCCAATCCAAAAAATCCGCTTGCAGCAAACCAGAACCCAAGGATCTAATAAAATGGCAGGCACCGAGGGGTTCACAGATAGGCGCAGCGGCCTGGTAGTAATAACTCGGCCTTAAATAACACCCATAGCATGCGCGGTAATTTAAGCCAGATTGAAACAAGAGCTTTTCCTCCGACGCCGTTTAGTTCTCTTAACCAAGCTCTAATGCCCATCCAGAAAAAAATGGCAGATGGCAGATGGCAGATGATTATAAAAACGATACCCAGTAACTAGGATAGGCAGGATAAAGAGGCAGGTACAGGGGGATTCGCAGTTAGGCCCGACGGCCGAATGGCGATGAATGGCGGAAAATACTCCGCTATCCATTAACTATAACGTCGCGATGGGTTCTGCGGGAGTATTTACCCCCGCAGCCCGAGTATGAGCACTTTTTTCTAGACACCCGCTTATCAAACATCGGTCATTGAGGACGGGTTAGTTTTAGAGCTTTCTCCAAACCGACCCTTGACTGATGATGTACTCATACTTCCTGCGATGTTCTCGAATCATAAAAGGGATGTCTTCCTGATGAATGAGTTCAAAGCCAGGCAATAACAGGCCTATAGCAGCCACGGTAGCATCGCTATCCTCGCCGTCTAAGAAACTTTCTGGCGGAGTATATTGCTCCATCCATGTATTCGGCGAGGCGATGACTAGTATTCCACCGCTTTTAATATACTTGTCAGAATCAACAAACTGGCGCAAGCAATTTTCTGGATGCGTCAATCGGCACAGCAGGTTACTGAGCAAAATCGCATCGAAAGGAGCGGTGGTATCAAATAGATTCGCAGCCTCCAAATTCGCCGCGTCTCCCTGAATAAAGCTGAGCCTTTCGCGATCTATGCTCGCATCAACAGATGCGGTCAGTGGGGTTTGGAATCTGCCAGTGTCCCAGCGCTGATAATCCAGTTCTCCGTCTCGCTTAACTTCATTAGCGGCGTCTATAAACGCTTCGCTATAATCTAACGCGACAACTTGAGAAAATTCACGTGCAAGTTCGAAGCTAGATCGCCCCACTGCACACCCTAAATCCAGCGCATTGTCTTTATTAAGCGAAAATCTTTGCATCAGCTCAACCGTACGATCGATGAGATTTACCGTTGTTGGATGTCCAACTCCAGCGGATATTGCCGTATCTCGCTGCTCTTCCGCGGAACCGTAATGAAATAATAAATATTGGCTGACCACCGCGTCAGTATCGTATTTATCTCCTTTTTTTGTTAACTCTGCAATTTCCTGTGTCACTCTAAATCCGGCATGTTGAAAGAAATGCGGACGGAATTGGAAACGTGCCCAAATACTCGCCTCATCTCCCGTACTAATAAAGGAACCGCCAAGCATCATTTGATGCTCCCCATCGAAACAGGGAGTGCTGAAATCCGTATAGAGAGGATGAATTTCGAATTCTGGCAGCTCGTGAAATGCATCTTCACACCACTGCCACACATTACCTTGTGCGTCGTAGACCCCGTTGTCATTCGCTGTAAACGAATCAACAGCACCTTCACTGCCAAATCGCAGATTGTGATTGATTGAATACAGTTCTGTAGAATTCATTACTTGGTCATAGGCCAAGAGACTATCACCACCTGCCGGCCAATCGGAAGCTTTTCCAATTTCAGGCCCTCTTATAGCTTGATGCTCACTTTCTTGCAGAAGACGATAAGGAGTTTCAACTCCTTCTTTCTCAGATAACCAATGGCAATACGCTTTGGCCTCGTAAAAATTAACCACCGCCGGCCAACTCCACTGCATAGGAAGCTCAGCAAAAGTGCTCCTAAGCTTGAACTTGTTAGAACCAGCAGGACCGTCTTGAACCCAAAAAGTGGGCCACTTAACATTGCGAAACTGGCGCCAGCCCCAGCCGGAATCGGACCAATGCTTCTTTTCTTCATAGCCGCCAGATTTAACAAATTCAAAGAATTCGCCATTGCTGATGAGAAATTTGGACGTTCTAAAGTCTGTAACTTGACGCTTTTCATGACCATATTCATTATCCCAGCCAAAGGAAGGCCAAGAGTGGGGCTTGCCAAGCCTAGCCTCGCCTCCGGTAATTTCTACTAGCTCGTTATTTGGGTAATCTCTGCCTGAAACAGGGTTGGAAACTGCCGCAACCGGAGCGGTTAAGTAGGGTGGCCATGCCTTGGGTTCTTTAACCAGGGCAATTGGTAGTTCTCTCATGAGGACGCTGGAAGTTTCCAAATGAATTCGCTCATGCTCAAACGCCATGGCTAGTGCCCATGTCGGTTTATCCATAGTGATAGGCTCATCCAAATCGGGATGAACCTGAATAACACCCTTTACGAGATTATAAACTTGAAAGCGGTACTCCCTCACCTCTTCTAAAGATGGCCATACGTCTTGCTCGCCGTCGTGGAGGTCGTCCCAATTCATTTCATCAACGCCGGTTTCAAATAGGAGCTCTAACCTTTGATTGACCGGCGCTTCGATTAAGCCGCTGACTAACAATTTGTTAACGTAGAAACACACCGGATGTGCGTAATAGAAGATAAGAGGGTGGCGGGTTTTGTGATAGGGGCGTGTTAGGAAGGCTTCCTCGCTCTCAAGGGACGAAAACAATTGCTCGGTCAGCGCCCAGGTATTTTCAAAGTAAGCGAGAATAGCTGCCCGCCCCCCGTCTAGATTGAGTAGCGGTAATGAATACATCGGTTTATTTGTCACTGGTTTTTGTGGCGACTTCTGGTTTCTTGAGTCGCTATTGGCGTGTTCACTGCTTGTTGCTACTTTCTCTAAAACTGACATTTCTCTTCCTTGCTTATCTCAAAGCTTTATACTTTTTTTTTACAAAAAATGTGGCTGCCGCTATTAAAAAATTGCGAACCCGCGCATAGTCTCCGCTACATCCCCCAGCTTGTTAAGTTAGAATAGAATCTTAAAGCGGCTTGGCCGCATATTTTAGACCCAAATCAGGTGAATTATCGTGCAAAGCAAGCTGCCGCATATCGGCACAACTATTTTTACAGTCATGTCAAAAATGGCTCAAGACTACGGTGCTATAAACCTATCACAAGGTTTTCCCGATTTTGATTGTCCCGAACGTCTTAAAGAATTAGTGACAAAACGCCTTTATGATAACAAAAACCAGTACCCTCCAATGGCGGGCATCTCCCTACTACGTCAGGAAATAGCAAATAAGATCAAAAAACTTTACGGGTTCACGGCAGATTTCGAAAACGAGATCACCGTTACCTCCGGTGCAACCGAGGCTATTTTTAATGCTGTACAGGCTACAGTAACGGCCGGTGATGAGGTGATTATTTTCGACCCTGCCTATGACTGTTATGAACCGGCGATCTTGATGGCAGGTGCAACACCGGTGCGAATAAGCTTAGAACTCCCCGATTATGCCATTAACTGGCAAGCACTTGATGATGCTATTACTGAGAAGACTAAGCTGATCGTTATTAATTCCCCTCATAACCCCTGTGGCAGTATTTTAAACCAATCTGATTTAGATCTGCTCGCCAAAGCTATCCGAAAGAAGGATATCTTGGTTTTGTCCGATGAGGTTTATGAGCACATGGTATTTGATGGGCAGACACACCAAAGTGTTCTTAGCCATCCTGAATTATCAGAAAAATCCTATGCGGTGTTTTCGTTTGGAAAAACTTATCATGCCACAGGCTGGAAGTTGGCATACTGTGTTGCAAGACCGCACCTGACTGAGGAATTCCGAAAAATTCACCAATTTGTCACCTTTACCAGTACTAGCTTTGTTCAATATGCGATGGCTGATTTTATGGCTGAATGCCCAGAGCATGCACTCGAACTCAGTGATTTTTATCAGGCAAAGCGCGACAAGTTTTGTGCGCTGTTAGAGCCTTCGCGCTTTAAACTTTTACCATCTAAAGGCACGTACTTTCAGCTGGCTGATTACAGCGCTATTAGTGAAAAAACCGATATTGAATTCGCCAATGAACTCACTCAAGAGAAGGGCATTGCAGCCATTCCCTTAACGCCCTTTTATGCAAATGCTCCTGGCACCAAGATACTCCGCTTTTGCTTTTGCAAAGATGACTCCACTCTAGAAAGTGCGGCGAAGATACTGTGCCAGCTATGATCCCAACCTCGCCATCAAGTGACATCGATTTGGATGACCTTGCACAAGAGATTAAACGCTGGGGCGTCGAGCTCGGATTTCAACAAGTAGCTATCACCGACATAAATCTGGATAGCTACAAAAACCACTTCGACTCTTGGTTAGATAATGGTTATCACGCAGAGATGGCCTACATGGCCAACAATAAAGAAAAACGCTGTGATCCATCGAAGCTACTTGAGGGCACGTGCCGAGTTATATGTGTACGCATGGATTACGCTCTTGAAACCACTAATTCCTTAGCACCGCTGCGTAGTTCGAAATACGCTTATGTTTCGCGCTATGCCCGGGGTCGGGATTATCACAAGCTAATACGCAAACGTTTACAGCGCTTGGCAGAAAAAATATCTAGCCAGGTAGACCCTCATGGTTATCGTGCTTTTGTTGACAGTGCCCCAGTGCTAGAAAGAGCCCTTGCTGAGAAGTCTGGCTTAGGATGGATCGGCAAAAACACTATGCTAATCAACAAGCAGGCTGGATCTTGGTTTTTCCTGGGAGAGTTATTTACCGATCTTCCATTACCCATTGATAAGCAAGAAACTGATCACTGCGGAAGCTGCAACGCCTGTATTGATGTTTGTCCAACCAACGCATTTGTTGCGCCCAATTTACTCGATGCAAGCAAGTGTATTTCTTACCTAACCATTGAGCTGCGAACGTCGATTCCAGTTGAATTCAGAAGTGCCATGGGCAACCGTGTTTTTGGCTGTGATGATTGCCAGTTGATTTGCCCTTGGAATAAATTCACCAAAGTAAGCGCTGAAGAGGATTTTTCTCCTCGTCATGGCTTAGACAATGCAACATTACTCGACTTGTTTAAATGGACTGAAACCGAGTTTTTGTCTAACACCGAAGGCTCTGCTATTCGCCGCATTGGCTACGAATGCTGGCAGAGGAATTTAGCAGTGGGTTTAGGTAATGCCGAACGTGGGGGTGATATTTTGGCCGCTCTAAAAGCCGAAGCCAACAATCCATCGGCCATGGTGAGAGAGCATGTCCAATGGGCAATAGATCAGCATCAAGCTTAACGGATCTGCTTAGCTAGCTTTTATAAAGCGATAAAGTGCTCGCGGTAGTATTTCAACTCTTCCACAGAATCCTTAATGTCATCCATGGCTTGATGGGTACCGTTCTTCGTCAGTCCTTTTAATATTTCAGGCTTCCAACGTTGAGCCAGCTCCTTTAAGGTACTGACATCAAGATTTCGATAGTGAAAGTAGCTTTCTAGCTCGGGCATATAATTGGCCAAGAAACGGCGATCTTGGCAGATACTGCTTCCGCACATGGGCGAGCCATTCTTTTCAGAGTATTTTTCTAAAAACTCTATAGTTTCCCGCTGGGCCTCGGCCTCAACAATAGTGCTGGCTTTAACTCGTTCAATCAAACCAGAGCCCCCGTGAGTCCTTTGATTCCATGCGTCCATTTTGGCTAGTGCCTCACTAGACTGCGAAACCGCGATAGTTGGGCCCTCGGCAATCAGATTAAGGTCTAAATCTGTAATCAGCGTAGCGATTTCAATAATTCGATCCGTGTCTGGGACCAAGCCTGTCATTTCAAGGTCGATCCAGATGAGGTTGGTTTTTGTATTCATAGCAAATTCCGCACAAGCGATTAAGTTGAGTCTGATTGTGCGACGCAGTGTAGCAAAGCTACTACGCCGGTAATATGCCATAATCTGATTGAATACGGTCAGGCGAATTTGTTTTGCCTCATTTTCTAACTCACCTTTAAGATAAATTAACTCTATGGCAAAGCGCAAACTCACTAAGCAGCAGCAAGTGAGAATCTCGGCCAATCAACTTACCGAACCCTCGAGCAGTAGCTCTGAAGGCGATGACGCCGCTGTATTGCAGGGGCTGGTTATAAGCCATTTTGGTCAACAGTTAGAGATAGAGCCGTTAGAGGGGAGCCTACAGAATCAAACTGTACGCTGCTTTCAGCGCGCTAATCTGCCAAGGCTGGTCACCGGAGACAAGGTTCTTTTTCAATTGGACAGTCAAGACACTGGCGTAATTTTGTCAGCCCAACCTCGCAATAATGTATTCGCCAGACCTGGCTTTAAAGGTCTAATCAAACCCGTAGCGGCAAATATCGACAAGGTGTTAGTAGTTATTGCAGTTTTACCCGAGCCATTTATGAACCTTACCGATCGATATTTAGTGGCTATTGAGTCTCTCAACCTAGACCCAATTATCGTGCTTAACAAGGCCGATCTGGTCAACGAGAAAAACAGACCCCATATCGACAATATGATGTCTATATACAAAGGCATTGGCTATGACACCCACCGAGTTTCTGCCAGCACCGGAATGGGAATGGCGGAACTAGAATCAGAACTCGCGGGTTTAACTACCGTGCTTGTGGGCCAATCTGGGGTCGGCAAATCTTCGTTAGTTAATAGCCTCAGCCGACAAGACAGTGCTGCTGTGGGTCGGCTATCCATAGGAAAAGAAAAAGGCACCCACACAACGACAACTGCTAGGTTATTTCACCTAGGAACTTTTGACCTAGTGGATTCACCGGGAATAAGAGAGTTCAATCTCGGTCACATCGAACCAACCCTGTTGATAGAGGGATATAGAGAACTTAGCGCACTAAAAGGGCAATGTAAGTTCAGAGACTGTGCCCACCAAAGTGAACCTGCGTGCGCAATTCTAGCGGCCGTTGAAAACGGCTTAGTATCTCGAGAAAGATTGAGTAATTACTTTCAAATCCTTCAGAGCATTGGCATTTGATTTATCCAATCAGGCCCATACCCTTTATACTTGTTCCGAGTGGGGAATCCGCCCCATCTCGCTCATAAAAATCTAAGTTAGAACATCTCATGCCCTCGCTTTTCATAATCTTCCAACACATCGCCCCCCAGCACCTATTTTCCAGAATTGTAGGCCGGATGGCTGAAAGTAGACTATTTCGAAAACCTTTTATCACATGGTTCAAAAAACGTTACCAAGTTGATCTAACTGAAGCTTTGGTAGAGGACACATCTGAATTCGAAAACTTCAACGCCTTTTTTACCCGCGCCCTTAAACCCGGGGCCAGGCCAATATGCCAAGATCTTAACGCTGTGGTGAGTCCTGCGGATGGCGTCATTAGTCAACTTGGCACTATTGAAGAGCTTTCGATTCTCCAAGCTAAGGGTCGAACCTATTCGGTCAAATCTCTCTTGGCTTGTGACTCTAACGAAGCAAATAACTACGTTAACGGCAGTTTTGCGACCATCTATCTTTCGCCTCGGGATTACCACCGTGTCCATATGCCCATTGCCGGCAGCCTTCGAAAAACCACGTATGTTCCAGGAAAGCTATTTTCGGTAAATCAGAAAACAGCTGAGTCGGTAGCTAATTTGTTTGCTCGAAACGAACGTCTCGTCTGTTATTTTGACACCGCAATTGGCCCAATGGTGCTGGTATTGGTTGGCGCAATGATTGTGGCAGGGATAGAGACGGTTTGGTCTGGAACGGTCGCAGCAAACACGAAAAAAGAGATAGCTAATAAAGAAGGCTTTGACTCTATCGACCTTAAAATCGGCGAGGAAATGGGTAGATTTAAACTTGGCTCGACAGCGATTTTACTTTTTCAGGAGAACGCAGTTAGTCTTTTGCCGCAGTTAAAAGCAGGCACCGCAATTAGAATGGGCGAGAGTATAGCGTCACAAAATGTTAAGGAGCAAAAATAAATGACACAAGATGAATTGAAAAGACAGGTGGCACGGGCTGCATTCGAAATAGTTGAGAATATGTTCGATGAAAAAATGATCATAGGGGTTGGCACCGGCTCAACAGCAAACTATTTCATTGATGAACTCGCCGCATTAAGTACAGATATTTATGCAACTGTAGCAAGTTCAGAAGAGTCTGCTAAACGCTTAAGGTTACATAATATACCGGTTATAGATCTTAACTCTGCTAGCGAAGTTACTGTCTATATTGACGGTGCCGATGAAGCCAATCATCACCTTCAGTTGATAAAAGGAGGAGGAGCTGCTCTCACCAGAGAAAAAATTATTGCTGCCGCCGCTAAGGAATTCATCTGTATTGCAGACGAGTCCAAATTAGTAAAAATTCTAGGAGAGTTCCCATTGCCTGTTGAAGTGATTCCTTTAGCAAGAAGCCACGTTGGTAGGCAAATTGTTAAATTAGGCGGCGATCCCGTTTACCGAGAAGACTGCGTTACTGATAACGGAAATCACATCATCGATATTTACAATTTGGAAATACTGGACCCGAGGAAATTCGAGTCTGATTTGAACCAAATTACTGGCGTAGTAACGAATGGTTTATTTGCAGCGAGACCCGCAGATTTGTTGATTCTTGGCACTCAAGATGGTGCGAAGAAACTCAAGGCTGAGCTAGGATAATAGTTTGAAGAGGGTGGTCTATCGTTTTTCTTAGAAATCAGATTGCTAATTTGAAACACAAAAGAAGGTGGGAGGCTCTGAATACTACAGAGTCTTCATTAATGTGACTTGTCTAAGCACCGGGTAAGGCGCTCGGGAAAGTAACCAAATAAGCACCCAAATTGCCAATTAACTCTGACATCTGTTGGGTTTGTTCTTGAAATTCTCAACGGGCCATACTCTATTATGGCCATTGGGCTTCCTTCGCCGACATTTTTCAATGACGTTTTCTTAACGAGGCTATTTATGCACGCTTATAGGCTATAAAGGTTTATAGATTACAGGCGCTACTAAAATGCTCTATAAAAAATTTCGGAGAAGCTTTATTTAAAGCTACCTCTAATATTTTCAATAGAATTCTCGAGAAAAGCGTTTAGGAATATTTTCTAAAACATCTCTAAGGAATCATTCCCAGAACAACAGGTCTTAAATTGGGTTTACGTTTTCCGCTTGCGGGCCTTTCTGACCTTGAGTAACGTCCATCGTTACCTTCTGGCCTTCTTGCAAGGTTTTTCTACCCGAGCCGTTGATGGCGCTAAAGTGAACAAACACATCTTTTCCACCTTCTTGCTCGATGAATCCAAAACCTTTCTCGTCGTTAAACCACTTAACCGTACCTTCTACTGAATCTGACATATTTCACTCGTACTTATTAATTATTAGTCAAATTGCTAACTTAGCAAAATGTCGATCAGCTCTGATCGAAAAATTAGTTTACGCCGATAATATTTGAGATGGAAACGAATATTGTTGCAAATTGTAACTATTTAGATGATTTTTACAGACTATTCCTGTAGAAAAACAGACCTAAGTGAACACTAACTTTATTGACCGCTAATCAAATACTTTGCCAGGATTCATGACATTGTTAGGATCGAACACCCGCTTTATCTGACGCATAAACTCTAGCTCTGTATCGGAACGCGAGTAGTGTAAATAGGGCTTTTTAAGCAAGCCTACGCCATGTTCCGCAGACACGCTGCCATCGTATCTTTTCACTATTTCGAACACCCAATCCGATACTTTGCCGCACTCCTCAAAGAATACACTTGCTGCCATCGAATCAGGTTTTAGAATGTTCAGATGGACGTTGCCATCTCCGATATGGCCGAACCATATAATTTCGAAATCTGGATAGGCTTTACTGACGAGTTCATCAACTTCAGTCAGAAATTCTGGAACTTTTGCTACCTTAACCGAAATGTCATTTTTATAGGGGGTGAACTGTGAAATAGTTTCAGATATGTCCTCACGAAGACGCCAAAGACTTTTAGCCTGATTCAAATTCTGACTAATGGTGCCATCAAGAACCCAGCCAGATTCCATACTCTGTTCAAACAAGGACATCGCTGTCTCAAGGTCTGCTTCTGTATTATTTTCAAATTCGATTAATACATAGAACTCTGTCTGGCTTTCAAAGGGCTTTTGCAGTCCTTTTTCCGCGAGAACATGATTTAGCGCTTTGTCGGAGAAGAACTCAAAGGCGGTGAGACTCAGATTGTCTCTAAATAATTGCAAAACCGGCATGGTCGACTGCATATCATCTACACCCAGGAGTAAGACACTGGGGTCTTTTGCTTGGCTACAGAGTCCTATTGTAGCCTCAACCACAAAGCCCAATGTGCCCTCGGAGCCGACGAACAAATGTCGGAAATCATAGCCGGTAGCGTTTTTCGCCAAGCCTTTGTTTAGATCAAGAAGCTCACCGGAACCGGTAACCACCTTTAAACCATCTACCCAATTCCTGGTCATACCATAGCGTATTACTTTAATGCCGCCAGCGTTTGTGGCGATATTACCGCCTATTTGACTAGATCCAGCGGAGGCGAAGTCAACCGGGTAGAGCAGGCCTTTATCCATAGCAAACTGCTGAAGCTGCTCGGTGATCACCCCAGGCTGGCAAATCACCTGTTGGTCACTGGCATTAAAATCGAGTATTTGATTCATCCGATCAAATGCCACAACAACTTCTTGATTCATGGCCACTGCGCCACCGCTAAGGCCTGTGCGGCCTCCAGAGGGCACTAAGGCAAATTTTTCCTTATTGGCTAAAAGCACCAACGATTGGACGTCTTCTATAGTGCTTGGCAACACAATAGCGAATGGGTCCGCCGGAAAGGCTTTAGTCCAGTCTTTGCCGTAGTTTTGTTTGTCTGTTTCACTGGTTTTAACCCAGTCTATTCCTACAATGTCAGCTAATTTGGCTAGTAGCTCTGTTTTCGAGCAATTCATAGTTGAGGCGTTCCGGATAGTTTAATGAGACGGTTGTTAAAGCTTCTGAACAGTCAAAATATTCTCTAAAAGACTGAATCAACCCAATGGCAAACTAGGATATGTTACCATGTGCGAGCACTTTGAGCAGGATTTGACCCACGACAATTGAATTAGAAAGACGCACGGCTGTTAATAACAGCTGGTCATCAATACTTACGTCCGCATGCGAACCCCGTATGCTTAGTTTAGAGCAATAACCACATAAACTTAATCACCCACTCAAACTCTGAATAAATTCCCAATGATAATGAACCCCACATCCTTTGAAAAAAGTAAGATAAAGATCCTTCTCCTCGAAGGCGTCCACGCAAGCGCTCTTCGTAGTCTGGAAAAAGCCGGCTATACCAACGTAGAAAGCATAAAAACCTCTCTTGGTACTGAGGAGCTGAAGCAAAAGATTGCAGGAGTTCATTTTGTCGGTATTCGGTCTCGAACCCAGCTAACCAACGAAATATTCGAAGCTGCCAATAAACTGCTCGCGGTAGGCTGTTTTTGTATTGGTACTAACCAAGTTGACCTCAATGCGGCCCTTATTCGAGGCATCCCGGTCTTTAATGCCCCTTTCTCCAATACCAGAAGTGTTGCAGAGCTGGTCATTGGACAAACTATCTTGCTACTCAGAGGCATTCCTAAGAAAAATGCTCTATTGCACAAGGGTGTCTGGCTAAAGGCGGCAAAGGGATCGTTTGAGGCCCGCGGTAAAAAGCTCGGAATTGTGGGCTACGGTAATATTGGCTCTCAGTTGAGCGTTCTAGCTGAGGGTATGGGTATGAAGGTGTATCTATATGATGTGATGACTAAACTGCCACTGGGAAACGCCACTCAGCTGGATTCATTAGAAGAGTTGATGAGCGTGTGTGATGTTGTCAGCCTTCATGTACCTGAAACGCAACAAACACAAAATATGATCGGGGCTGAGCAAATAGCCTGGATGCGCCCAGAGGCTGTGCTTATTAATGCATCACGAGGCACGGTGGTGGACATTGACGCGCTGGCAACCGCCCTCAAGGATGAAAAAATAGCAGGCGCTGCTATTGACGTTTTCCCTGCTGAACCGAAATCTAATGACGAAGAATTTATATCCAAACTGCGTGAATTCGACAACTGCATTTTAACGCCTCACGTTGGCGGCAGCACTATGGAAGCTCAGGAAAATATCGGCGTTGAGGTGAGCGAGAAGCTCGCGAAATACAGCGACAATGGGTCTAGCGTCACTTCAGTTAATTTCCCAGAAGTCACCCTACCTGCTCATCCCGACAACCACCGAATACTTCACATCCATGAGAACGTGCCCGGCGTCCTCACCAAAATCAACTCGGTGTTTTCTGAAACCGGAATCAATATCCGCTCGCAGTTTCTCCAAACAAACGAAAAAGTTGGCTATGTGGTCATGGACATCGATCAGAAGTACAGCGAGCTTGCACTAGAGAAACTTAATCAAGTCACGGGAACTATCCGCTGCCGTGTACTTTTCTAGATAAACTAGATTGGCTTAAAAGCTCTATCCACCGACGCAAATACCTGATGTCTGTATGTCTCGCTTTCATTAACTAAATGATGGCGAGCATCTTCTATTTTATCTATATGAATATTGGGAAACTTCAATTTAAATTTTTCTAAATTGTATTTCCAGTCCACCGTAGTGTCATCAGTACCTTGTATAACGTGAAGTGGCACCTTGTTAACTTCAGCTAGCTCAAATCGCGATTGGTACTTAACCATCGCCAATATCCAGTCCCGCATTAAGCGCCTGCTTTGTAGCGGATCTTGGCATTTAACAAAATCTAAAAACCTCTGGTCGTGACTGTTCTCAGAAAATTTTCTATTGGTCGATGAAATAAAATACCGGCTTAAAGCAAAAAGTAGCCTGCTTGTTTGCCAGGCGTATGGCCTTAGCAGCGGCGCTAAGGCAACAAATTTAGAGAGCGGGAATTGGGGGGAGAATCTGTTTGAAAGCAAGCAATCTATCATCACCGCAGCACCTGTGCTTTGGCCAAGAAGATTCCAAGGGCCAGGCAGTTCTGCACTTGCCATGGCGTCTAACAATCGCAACAAGACATCAGAATACAATTCAAATGACTCAATACTTGCCACTTTACCGCTGGACAGTCCATGGCCCGGCATATCAAATACGACAACACAAAAATTCTGATCTAAGCAGTGTTTAATAATGTGCTGATAGATTCCACTGTGATCGAAATAGCCATGCAGCAGAACAACAGTGCCTTGGATATCTCTACCGACCGGTTTGAAACACTGAACAACCACATCGAAGCCTGCCGCATGAATAATGCCAGCGGTGTGGCTAATGTCTTCTCCAATCACGTTCGAATCGAATCTATAGAACTCAAAATAGAGTTCAAACGCTGAGCTTAAGGCCTCAGCGAGTGGCGCCGTAAAATCTATTTCGCCAAGGCCACGACGAATTGCTGTTGCATCAGAGGATGTAAACATTCGAACCGGTTAGACTATTATCTAACATCTGCAATTTTTGCCGTAATCTATATGCCATCGATATAACGTTGAGACATTTCATCCAAGGTATAGATCTTCTTGATGCTGGATGTTTGCCCCTCGCAGCCGAAAGATTGCAGTCTTTCAATAACAATATTTCTCATTGCGGTAGTTGATGCAATCAGGAATTTTCGTGGGTCGAATTCTGATTTATTTTCACCTAGAAATTTTCGAACAGCGCCGGTAGAGGCAAGTCTTAGATCAGTGTCAATGTTGACCTTGCGAACCCCATGCTTGATACCTTCCTGAATTTCTTCAACAGGGACACCATAGGTTTCAGGGATTTCGCCACCAAATTCGTTAATCACTGCCAGCCAATCCTGCGGCACCGATGACGACCCGTGCATTACTAAGTGGGTGTTAGGTATCTTGGCATGAATTTCTTTTATGCGCTGAATCGCTAAAATATCACCTGTTGGTGGGCGACTGAATTTATAGGCACCATGGCTAGTACCAACGGCTATCGCCAATGCGTCAACGCCCGTTGCAGCAACAAAATCTGAAGCTTCCTGAGGGTCAGTTAAAAGCTGAGACATCGAAAGTACGCCTTCGGCACCGCTACCATCCTCTTCGCCGGCCATCCCTGTTTCCAATGATCCAAGGCAACCAATTTCACCTTCCACGGAAACGCCGCAGGCATGAGCCATTGCAACCGTCGTCTTAGTAACAGCAACATTATAATCAAAATCAGCCGGCGTCTTGCCGTCTTCTCCTAGCGAACCATCCATCATAACGGATGAAAAGCCAAGCTGAATTGAGCGTTGGCATACGGCAGGTGAGAAGCCGTGATCCTGATGCATAACGATCGGCACGTGAGGATATTCTTCAATAGCGGCTTGAATCAAATGCTTGAGAAAATTGGCGCCGGCATACTTTCTTGCACCAGCGGATGCTTGCAGTATTACGGGGCTGTTAACTTGAGCAGCTCCCTCCATGATCGCTTGAACTTGTTCGAGATTGTTCACATTAAACGCAGGCACGCCGTATTGATGCTCTGCGGCATGATCAAGTAACTGTCTTAAGCTAATAAGGGCCATGACTAATCCTCTAATATTTAACTGAAATTAAATTTCTATTTGAATGTCTTTGTAAATGTCTAATCGAGTGTCTTGCTAAATACCTAATCGAGTATCTAGTTCCCCGCGGCACACAGTGAGGTTTGTCAGTTAACTACCGCGTTCTTTTAGTATTTGTACTGCAGGTAATTCGTCACCCTGCACATATTCCAAAAATGCGCCGCCGCCTGTTGATATATAGGAAATAGCGTCGGTTACTTCAAATTGATCAATCGCGGTAATAGTCTCACCACCTCCGGCGATAGAAAAACCTTTATTTTTTCCAACTGCTTCAGCGATAGCTTTAGTGCCTGCGGCAAATGCTGAGAACTCAAATACACCCACTGGCCCATTCCATATTATGGTTTTCATATTGCCGATTATGTCATTTAAGACAGCGATACTCTGTGGCCCAATGTCTAATATCAAATCATCATCAGCGATTTCTGATACATTTTTGATAGTGGCCTGCGCCGTCTCCGAAAATTCTCTAGCGCATACAACATCTACAGGTAAAGGTATTGTGGTCTGCTCCATTAGCTTTGCAGCTACGCTTACAAGATCCGGTTCATACAGTGACTTACCTACATTAAAACCACTGGCCGCTAGAAAGGTGTTGGCTATGCCGCCGCCTACGATTAACTGATCAACTTTTCCCGCGAGGCTTTGTAGCACTTCTAATTTGCTGGACACCTTGGCTCCACCCACAATCGCGAGCATCGGCCGCTCGGGATTTCTGAGGGACTTCTCCAGCGCATCCAATTCTTTTGCTAACAATGGACCGGCGCACGCCGTGGCCGCAAACTTTGCCACTGCGTGGGTGCTAGCCTGCGCTCTGTGAGCGGTTCCGAAAGCATCCATAACAAAAACATCACACAGAGATGCATAGCGCTTGGCTAATTCGTCACTGTTAGATTTTTCACCAACGTTAGCCCGCACGTTTTCTAAAACAACGATGTCAGCACCGGCATTGGAAATTGACAGTGGAGAATCAAGATAATCATCCACCAAAGCCACTGAACAATCCAGCAACGCCTCTAAATGCTTTGCCACAGGGGCGAGCGAAAATTCACTTTGCTGAGAGATCACCAACCCTTCTTTAGGGCGTCCTAAATGACTCATGACAATAACTTTTGCACCGGCCTGCATCGCCGCCTTTAGTGAGGGGATAGCGGCGCGAATACGAGTGTCATTTACTATTTTGCCATTCTTGATGGGCACATTTAGATCTTCTCGAATCAAGACTGTTTTCTGATCTAGTTCAAGCTGCTCCATTCTCAGGAATGTCATTGTTTGGCCTTTCTCCACTATTGCTTACAGTCATTCTAAAATGAAAACGTCTTTGGTTAACCCAGTCGGCACATATACTGAGCCACATCTAACATTCTATTAGCGTAGGCCCATTCATTATCAAACCACACCAATAACTTTATCAGGCGGCGATTAATCACCTTGGTCTGATTTAAATCGACGACAGCCGATCTTGGGTCATGATTAAAGTCACAAGAAGCTAGCGGTTCTTCGGTCACTCCCAAAATGTTAATTGGCAGCGCTTTGCTAGCATTTTTTATCGCCCTAATCACCTCATCAATAGAGGTATCTCGTGACACATTGATTGACAGATCCATGGCCGAAACGTTTACCGTAGGCACTCTAACGGCCTGAGCCTCAAGCTTGCCCGCAAGGTGGGGCAGGATACGCTCTATACCCTTGGCCAGAGCAGTCTCAACAGGAATGATGGACTGCATTGCGCTGCGAGTCTTACGTAAATCGCTGTCGTGGTAGCTATCAATAACTGGTTGGTCATTCATCGCCGAATGTATTGTGGTTATAGCACCAGAATCAATACCAAAGTTATCGTCCAATACTTTAAGTACCGGAACAATACAGTTAGTGGTACACGATGCATTTGAGACAACCGTATCTTTAGCCGTCAATGTGTCTTGATTTATGCCATAAATAATTGTGGCGTCCACGTCGCTTTCCGCAGGCTGAGAAAACAACATTTTTTTCGCGCCTTGAGATAAATGTTTCTCGGCAGTCAGTCGATCAGTAAATGAACCACTGCATTCTAAAACCAGATCTACTTCTTGTTCTCTCCAAGGCAAGCCCATAATATCCGCCGAACGGTAGAGTTTTATTTTGTCGCCTTCAACATCCAAGGCATTTCCATTTACTTGAACGTTGCCAAGAAAACGGCCATGGGTACTGTCGTAGCGAGTCAAATGCGCCAGCGTGTTTGGATCAGCAAGATCGTTTAAAGCGACAATTTTGAGATCTAAATAATTGTTAGACTCATAAAGCGCCCGTAACACGCAGCGCCCAATTCGGCCGTATCCATTAATGGCTATCCGAAAGGCCATAAAAGTTCCTAAAATAAAAAGATTGAACCGCTACAGCAGATCTTTAGCTTTAGCGGTCACGTTTTCAGCAGAGAATCCAAAATGTTCCATCAGAACAGCACCCGGTGCTGATTCCCCAAAACTTTTCATGCCCACGACGTCACCGTCTAAACCAACAAATTTGCGCCAGTAATCGACTCCAGCGGCTTCCACTGCTAAGCGAGCACGAACTGATCTAGGAAGAACAGATTCTTGGTACTGTGCATCTTGCTTCTCAAAGATATCTACACACGGCATTGAAACCAGTCTTGCGGCCACGCCTTGCTCATTGAGTGTCTCAACCGCTTGACGAGAGATTTCTACCTCTGAACCAGTCGCAATAATAATAACCGCCGGTTCACCGGAGCAGTCTTTAAGTATGTAGCCGCCTCGGGCAATATTACTTAACTGGTCCGCGCTTCGAGCTTGATGAGCAAGATTCTGCCGAGAAAACACAAGTGCCGTCGGTCCGCTGTGGTTTTCCAAACTGGATTTCCAAGCTACTGCAGATTCGACATTGTCACAGGGGCGCCAAACTGACATGTTTGGCGTACTGCGAAGGTTTGCCAATTGCTCTATTGGTTGATGAGTAGGCCCATCTTCGCCCTGACCGATAGAGTCATGGGTATAAACAAAAATGCTCTGCTGGCCCATAAGTGCGGTCATGCGCACCGCGTTGCGAGCGTATTCCATAAAGATTAGGAAAGTTGCCGTGTAGGGAATAAACCCTCCGTGCAATGCTATCCCGGACGCAATCGCGGTCATACCAAACTCGCGCACACCATAGTAAATATAATTACCGTCTGCCTGCTTTGTGATTGGCACAGTACCGGACCAGTTGGTTAAGTTAGATCCGGTTAAATCTGCGCTACCGCCAATAAGTTCTGGCAGCAATGAAGCATAGGCTTCGATAGTGTTCTGAGAGGCCTTACGACTTGAAATATTGTCATCTGCTGCTTGGCAGCTGGCAATGTATTCGTCAGCTTTATCACGAAAATGCCCTGGCAACTGGCCTTTAATGCGCCTTACAAGCTCCATCGCAAGCACTGGATACTCTTCTTCATACATGACCAGTTTTTCTTTCCAAGCCGTTTCAGCTGTGAATCCTTTTTCAGTCGCATCCCAAGCTTGCTTGATTTCTTTCGGCACGACAAATGGTCCATGCGGCCAATCAAGATTGAGTCGCGTTGCCGTGATTTCCTCGTCTCCTAACGGTGCCCCGTGAGTTGCAGCGGTGCCTTCCTTATTCGGGGAGCCAAAACCAATGATTGTCTTGCAGCTAATTATGCTTGGTTTAGACGATTCAGCCCGAGCCGCATCAATTGCAGCTTTAAGTTGCTCAGGGTCATGACCGTCAACATTTAACACCTGCCAACCATAAGCTTCAAAGCGCTTGCCGGTGTCGTCAGAAAACCACTCATCGACCTTACCATCGATTGAAATCCCGTTATCGTCATAAAAAACAACCAGTTTGCCGAGATTCAAGGTGCCAGCGAGAGAGCAAACTTCGTGGGAAATACCCTCCATCAAGCAGCCATCTCCTGCGAAAACATAGGTAAAGTGGTCAACAAGCTGATGACCTTCTCTATTGAATTGAGCTGCTAGAGTTTTTTCAGCGACAGCCATGCCGACACCGTTTGCCAGTCCCTGACCCAACGGACCTGTTGTGGTTTCTACCCCGAGGGTATAGCCATATTCTGGGTGGCCGGGAGTCTTGGAGCCAAATTGACGAAACTGCTGAATATCTTCGATTGAGAGATCGTATCCAGACAGATGTAATAGGGAGTACATCAGCATAGAGCCGTGCCCGTTGGACAGGACAAATCTATCTCTATTAAACCAATGCGGATTAGAAGGGCTGTGTTGATAGTAGTCATTCCACAATACTTCAGCTATGTCCGCCATGCCCATTGGGGCACCTGGGTGTCCACTTTTAGCCTTTTGAACGGCATCCATGCTCAATGCTCTGATGGCATTGGCACATTGTTTTCTGGACACAGCGTTATCCGCCATTTTGTCTCTCCTAGTTTGATGTCATTTGGGCAAATCGTCACCAGCTATGATTGCTATGACGTCTGCCCATCATTTGGGTCGGCTCAAGGCGACGTATTTTCCCGCACCTAGGACGAATATGCTACCTGTACTTAATATCAGCACTTATTAGCGATGCTTTTGGCTTTACTTAAACCGTAAAGTCTATATTACCGGTTAAAGGTTGCCGTTAAAGCTGATAGCTATAGTGAAGGCCAGACGCTGAGACTGACAGTTAAAACTAATAGTAAAGGCCAGTAGTTAAGGCCAG
>TARA_B110000208_G_scaffold189942_1_pt1 | contig 21114 bp, 19 predicted proteins | sample TARA_B110000208 | Tara Oceans TARA_B110000208 (sample SAMEA4397426) | marine metagenome | biome: Polar Biome; feature: [SRF] surface water layer (ENVO:00010504); material: water (ENVO:00002006), including particulate matter (ENVO:01000060) such as... | depth 5 m
AAGTAGGAAAGTAGGAAAGTTGAAAGGTGTGAAGGTGGAGTGTTTCAGCGCGTTGTTACTTTCTCACCTTCATACATTTGCACATCCGCACTTTAGTGCGGGAAACGCACTTGCCAGCGGGCGCTAGTTTCACCATTTTTTACTTTTTTTCGCATTTCCAGTGTCCTCTGTGAGCTGAAATCTGCGTATAATCTCATTTAGTAACCGCATACATTAGATCTCATGATCTCAGCCATTCTCAAAAAGTTCTCCGGACGTCACTACAAGAAGTTTCTTAAAAAGTGCCTGCCTATTACCGAACGTATCAACGCATTTGAAGTTGAATATCAATCGCTTACGGAGCAGCAACTGCGCGCTAAGACCGCCGAGTTTATGCAGCGCCATCAGGATGGTGAGTCGCTCGACGACTTGTTGCCGGAGGCGTTTGCGACGGTGAAGAACGCGGCCCGCCGTATGTGCGGTCAGGAGTTTGACGTGTGTGACCATATGTTGCCGTGGAACATGGTGCACTACGACGTGCAGTTTATCGGCGGGATCGCACTGCATGAGCGGCACATTGCTGAAATGGCGACGGGTGAGGGTAAGACCCTCGTCTCAACCTGCCCGCTCTATTTGAACGCGCTTTCCGGCAACAACTGCCAGTTGGTCACCGTCAATGACTACCTCGCGCGCCGTGACTCCGAGTGGATGGGCCACCTGTTCCGCATGCTCGGTCTCACCGTTGGCTGTATCCAAAACAGCCAAGCGCCACAGATTCGCCGTGAGCAGTATGAATGTAATATCACGTACGGCACCGCTTCGGAGTTTGGCTTCGACTATTTACGCGACAATGGTATGACCAGCCGCAAGGAAGACCAAGTGCAGCGCGACCACTTCTTCTGTATCATTGACGAGGTTGACTCGATCCTAGTCGATGAGGCGCGCACGCCGTTGATCATCTCCGGTCCGATGCAGGATGATAACCCGCTGCCATTTGGCGAGATTAAGCCGAGCATTAAGCAACTGGTCGCCAATCAGCAGGCGTATTGTAACAATTTGGTCGCCGAGGCGAAGTCCGCTCTTGAAGGCGAAGGCTCTGACGAAGATGCCAAGTATGCGGCAACCTCCAAGCTCTTCCAAGTGAAGCTTGGCATGCCGAAGAACAAGCAGTTCCACCGTCTCAATGAGGTGCCGGCGATCCGCCGCGCAGTGGATAAGTTCGACCTCGAGATGAACAGTGATTTCAACAAAAAGGAGCGTTACGCGCTGAAAGAAGGGCTGTTCTATGTGATCGACGAGAAGCAGCAGCAGGCCGATCTGACCGAGAAGGGCCGCACGCTGATGAGCCCAGATGATCCAGATGCGTTCATGTTGCCAGATTTACCGACTCAGTTCATTGAGATCGATAAGGACGAAAAGCTCGCGGATGAGGCGAAGCAGGAGGCCAAGCAGGTCGCCGAAACGGGCTTCCAACAAACCAGCGAGCGCATCCACTGCATCAGTCAGTTGCTCCGCGCATTCAGTCTTTATGAGCGCGATAAAGAATACGTGGTGCAAGAAGGTAAGGTCAATATCGTCGACCAAAATACTGGCCGGGTGATGCCTGGCCGCCGTTGGTCCGACGGTCTGCACCAAGCGATTGAGTCGAAAGAGAACTGCACGATCGAGAAGGAGACCAAGACGTATGCGACGGTGACGATTCAGAACTACTTCCGCATGTATGAGAAGTTGTCTGGTATGACTGGTACGGCGGAAACTGAAGCCTCCGAGTTTCACGAAATTTACGGCCTCAACGTGATGGTGATCCCAACCAACCAGCCTTGTATCCGCATCGATAAGAACGACGTCATCTTCAAAACACGCCGCGAGAAATTTGCTGCGGTGATTAAAGAGGTCGAAGCAGCGCACCAGAAAGGGCAGCCGGTTCTGGTCGGCACCGCATCGGTTGAAGCCTCTGAAGTGCTGAGCCGCATGTTGAAGCGCTCAAATGTTGGGCACAGCGTGTTGAATGCCAAGTTTCACGAGCAGGAAGCGGAGATCGTTGCGAACGCTGGACGCAAGGGCGGTGTGACGATCGCAACCAATATGGCGGGACGTGGCACCGATATTAAACTTGCCGAAGGTGTACCAGAACTCGGCGGTCTTTATGTGGTGGGTACGGAGCGTCACGAATCGCGTCGTATTGACCGTCAGTTACGTGGACGTTGCGCCCGCCAGGGAGATCCTGGGATGTCGAAATGTTTCGTCTCTTTGGAGGATGATCTGATGCGTCTGTTTGCCAATGCCGGGCCGATCTCACGTATCCTTGAGAAGTCGATGAGCGAAGGCGAAGAGCTGGAGCACCCAGCCCTGAACTGGTCGATCGAAAATGCACAGAAGAAGGTCGAACAACAGAATTTTTCGATGCGCAAGCGCTTGCTGCAATTTGACGACGTACTCAATATGCAGCGCGAAGTCGTTTATGGTATTCGTAATGAAGCGATTCAATCGGACACGCCGCGCGATATCATTTATGAAATGATCGAAGAGGAGCTCGAAGTGCGCCTCGATGCACTCGCAGGCGATCGGGATGGTGATGCAGTCGATCAATTCCTCGCATGGCTCAATGCTTACTTCCCGGTCGCATTAAAGGTCGAAGAACTTGCGGGGCAGGGGCCAGAGGCACAGCAGGCGCTTATTCTTGAGCGTATCCAACAAGCCTACAAGCAACGCGAAGAATTTGAGTCCACCGAAGCACTGGTCGGCTTGGAGCGTTATATCGTGATTCGTTCGCTGGATCGCCGTTGGCAGGACCACCTCACTGAGATGGAAGAGCTTCGCCGCAGCGTGAATTTGCGTAGTTACGGTCAAAAGGATCCGCTCAGCGAATACAAGAGCGAGGCCTATGTGTTCTTCGAGGAGTTGATGACGAATGTCCGCACCGAGATTTGCAATGCGGTGTTCCGCACTGCAACCAATCAAGATGCTTTCCAGGGTATGCTCGCCCGCATGTCGCAAACTGCGCAAGTCGCAGGCCCTGGTACTGGGCAGCCACAAGTCGGCGCACTGGCTGGAGCAGCGGCGCAAGCACAAGCTGCACAAGCACCGGCACCGCGTAAGCCAGTGGAGTTGCCGAAAGTCGCACCAATTCGCCGTGAGTTGCCTAAGCTTGGGCGTAATGACACAGTCACCATCCGCAAGGGTACGGAGACCAAGGAGCTGAAGTTTAAGAAGGCGGAAACAATGATCCTCAACGATGGTTGGGATCTAGTGCAGAAGTAGGTCGTATCGCATACGTTTTTCAAAAAGCACAGGTCGTTTGGCCTGTGTTTTTTTGTGTTTAGAGTGGCCGCTGTATGCACTTTCTATGACTAAGGGCACTTACTTAAAAAGCTCATCCCAAATCTTGTCTTCCATCGATTGGCTGGCTACGGGCGAATTACTTTTCGTGGGCACTTGCGCCCACAGATAAGCTGCAAACGCTTGGTCCTCGGCGCTGAGCATTGCGACCGGTAGTTCGAGTTCTGCGCCATCGGCGTGGCGCCGAATTTTCAATAAGTCTGCTTTGACCTCCAGAATCTGCGCAACCAGCTTGCGCTCATCCTTATCGAAAAATGTTTGAAGCGTCTCTTCTGCCCGAACTGCAAAAGAATTCTGAACCGGTTGGTCTGTGGGTGCTTGCGGAACGACTGGCGGCTGGACGCTGCTGTCAGTGAGCTGCTGGATAGGTGCTTGCTCCGCAATGATTGCGGCGGTGAGGGGTGTAGGCGCTGGTGATTCTTTGCCTAGTTTGTAGCCCGCAACGAAGCACAGGGCACAGGTGGCGAGCAGCAGGGGGATGGAAAGGAGTCGGGGCATAATTTTGAGAATATTAAAAATTAATAATTAAAGATGCTATCATGCTTATAACGATCGAATTGAAAACAATTTTCACGCGATGATTTTTATCAGTGTTGTCATCTTGGTCAGATTGGGGATTCTGCTGACTCAGATATTGAGAAATTTTAAGGCATTGACCGTATGATAAAGCTTGCAGAGGAAACCAATGAATCAAGCACGGAGGAGTCTCCGAGCGTTGTGCGCTCGCGATGGTGGGGCCTGCTCGCGGGGGCTCTCACTGCGCTATCCTGGGTGCTGTCGATCCCGCCGTTTGAATTCGCGGAGGCCGCGTATATTGCGTTTGTCCCTCTGATTCTGTGGCTCTATACGCAGCCGAGTCGGCGGCTGACCGTGGCGGTGGCATTGGCCACCGGTTGGGTTGCATGGTTTGCGATTTTGATCTGGCTGCGGCATGTGACCTGGTTTGGCACGGTGGCGCTGTCCGGCATCCTCGCGGCGATCTTCATGCTGTGGGTATTGTTAGCGCGCTGGTTATTGCCGCTAGTGGCGAATCGTTCGTTTTTGTGGCGAGTGGTGGCCTTTGCCGGAATGGCTGGCGCATGGGTGCTACTCGAATGGTCACGCACCTGGTTTCTGTGGGGCTTTCCGTGGGCACCGCTGTCGCTGAGTCAATGGGAGCGGCCGGTGGTGCTGCAGATTGCGGCGTGGACCGGAGCTTATGGGGTGTCGTTCTTACTGATCTATTTCAACTTTTGTGTCGCGCAGACCTTGCGTAATCGTGTGGTCATTAATGAGCGCAAGATGTGGTCGGGTTGGTTCAGCCTAGATCTTTACGTGGCGATGGCGTTGCTGGGCTTGTGTATTTTTGTGTTTTTCAAGTCCTTACCGCAGCGTGATACAAGTGTGTCATTGTTTACGGCGGCGGTGGTGCAGCCCTATATTGCGCCAGAGCTGAAGTGGGACGAGTCGCAGGAGCTGGTGAATCTGAACATTTTGGAGCGACAGACGCAGTTTGTTGCGAGCCTGGAGAGCGATGTGGTACTGTGGCCGGAGGCAGCGACGCCACAGCCAGTGAAAGGTTACCCGCAGATGCAGGCACGAATCGAAGCGCTAGTGGATGATATTGGTAAGCCAATTTTGATGGGCAATCTGGCAGTCGATCGTGAGGCGAATCTGTTGTATAATGGAGCGTTTCTAGTTGAGCCAGAGTTGGGGCTGTCGGAGATCTTTTATGTGAAGCGCGAGCTGGTGCCGTTTGGCGAGTTTGTGCCAAAGCCGTTTGGCTTTATCTCAAAGGTGGTGCCTGTTGTGGGTAATTTCGTGCCGGGGAGTGGTCCGGTCTTGATCGATCTTTCGATTGGCGAAAAAACGGTGAAAATAGGCAGCTTGGTTTGCTATGAAGATGCGTTTCCCGGCTTGGCAAGAGAGAGCGCGCGCGCAGGCGCGCAGGTTTTTTTCGTGGCGACCAACAATGCGTGGTATGGTGAAGAGGGCAGTGCGCCCCAACATGCGGCGCACTCAGTGCTACGAGCGGTGGAGAATCGACGGCCCGTGATGCGCTGCGGCAATGGTGGTTGGAGCGGCTGGATTGATTGCTTCGGCACGGTGCGTGATGTCTTGTATGATGAGTATGGTAGCGTATATTTCCGCGGAGGCGGAAGCTACACAGTGCTGCACTTCGAAGAATGGATGCGGCAGCAGAGTTTTTACACGCGTCACGGCGATTGGTATGTGGCGCTCTGTAGTGGCTTCCTTTTGATTGCGCTGGGAGTCGGGCGGGTGCTGCAGCGCAAGGCATCGACTTAAGTGGGTCGACCTGAGTCCCATCGATCACCGCATTTTCTGCCGCGAGCGCCGTTGTACTATTTAGTGCAGAGAATTTGCCGCAGCCCTTGCTGGTCGTGTGGTTGCGGTCGTTGAGGCACAAAAAAGCCCATCGGCTAAACAGGGCCGATAGGCTTCTATGGAAATGATCAGATCAGTTCAATCAACGGTTGGCAGCTTGTTCGGCAAAGAACTCCTGTAAGACCTCCATCCGCTTTTGTTGGATGTGCTCTTGCTTGACTTCAGTTTTGCTGCGCTGACGTTCATTTTCAGTCATAATGCGACGCATCTTGTGAACGGCGATTGTTTGGATCTGGCGCACGCGTTCGCGAGTAATCTTAAACAATTCTCCAACTTCTTCGAGTGTGAGTGGATGGTCGCCGTCGAGGCCAAAACGTAAACGAATGATCTCACCCTCGCGCTTATCAAGCAGCGCAATGACGGATTGGATGTCATTATGCATCGATTTTTGCTGAAGATTTTCTAGTGGTGTCGTCTGGTTTTCATCTCCGACGAGTTCGCCAAAACTGGTATCGCCATTTATGCCGACGGGCGCATCGAGCGAAGAGGGGCGCACGCTGACTGACTTGAGGTGTGCCACTTTATTAACTGGCATGCCCATGTCGTAGCCGATTTCTTCGTCGGAGGGTTCGCGGTCGAGTTCGTCCGTCAAGTTGGCGGTAATACGGCGCATTTTTGCGATTTTATCGACGAGGTGCACAGGTAGGCGAATGGTTTTACTCTGATTCGCCAGTGCGCGCTTGATCGATTGCTTGATCCACCATGCGGCGTAGGTGCTCAGTTTGCCGCCTTTAGAGGGGTCAAAGCGTTCGACGGCTTTGATCAAGCCGATGTTGCCTTCGCTGATAAGGTCGAGCAGTGGCAGGCCAAAATTATTATAGTCATGGGCGATTTTGACCACGAGCCGTAGATTTGCGGAAATCATGCGGTCGCGGGCGGCTTTGTCGCCTTTTTGGATGCGAGCCGCCAACTCGACCTCTTCCTTTGCGGTTAGGAGAGCAGTCTTGCCAATCTCCTGCATGTAGGTGCGCATAACATTGCGATCTTTAGAGGGCAATTCACGTACATCGGTAATAGCTTCAACTGTTTCGCTCTTGGCGCGAGGCACTGTTGAGCGCGTCTGGTTTAAACGGTTGATGGGTGACGATTTTGCCAGTTTAGGTGCCATATTTCGCTAATTTAAGATAGTTAATATTATTTTAAACGCTGTTCTAGTGAGAACAGCTGCCAGAGGGTGCTACGCCCTGTGCATATAAAACTATCGGAAAACCCTAACGTACCTTACAAAAAAATAAAATTATTTTAATGTTTAAACATTTCTTCGGCAAGGGATACGGCTTTGAGCATCCCTTTGGCCTTATTTAGCGTCTCTATGAATTCATTTTTAGGTACGGAATCGGCCACGATACCAGCGCCTGACTGAATGTAGATATTGCCCTCCTTGATCACTGCGGTGCGAATGCCGATGCAAGAGTCATGATTGCCCTCGTAGCCAAAATAGCCGAGTGCACCGCCGTAGACGCCGCGTTGGCTTTGTTCGAGCTCGGCAATAATTTGTAGGGCTCTGACCTTAGGGGCTCCGCTGAGGGTGCCCGCCGGGAAAGTGGCCCGTATCAAGTCGTATGCAGTTTTATCTTTAGAAATCGTTCCGACCACTTGTGAGACAATGTGCATAACGTGTGAATAACGTTCGATTGTCATATAATCTAGTACTTGTATGGAGCCGTATTCACAGACGCGGCCGATGTCATTGCGGGCTAAATCGACGAGCATGAGGTGTTCGGCCCGTTCTTTATCGTCGGCAAGGAGGTCTTTTTCTAACGCCTGGTCTTCCGCTTCGTCCTTTCCGCGGGGCCTTGTGCCTGCGATTGGGCGGATTACCACCTTATTGTCGGTGAGGCGTACATGTACTTCAGGGGACGCACCGACTACCGAGAAATCGGCATCTTCCATCAAAAACATGTAGGGAGACGGATTGACAGTGCGCAAGGCGCGGTAGAGGTCAACCGGGCTGGGCTTAAATTCCTTTTTAAAGCGTTGTGATAGAACGGCTTGTATAACGTCTCCTGAGCGGACGTATTCTTTGACGGTCTCGACCGCGGCCTCAAATCGGTCTGGCGTGAAGTTGCCCGCGGGCACTGTGATTTCACCGGGATCAGAGAGTTGCCGGTGCATGAGCGGCTGGGGCTGGTCGAGTTGTTCACAGATACGTACAATTTCTGCGACGGCTCGATCGTAAGCCACAGTTTCGTCGCCTTCGATGTGGGCATTGACACAAACGCGTAGCACTTGGCGCACGTGGTCGAAGATCACGACCGAATCGGTGATCAGATAATATAAAATGGGTACTTTTAGCGGATTCTCTGTTGGCTTTGGAATCGTAGGCTCGACATAGTGTACATACTCGTGGCCGACGAATCCGACAGCACCTCCCGTGAATGGCGGCATGCCAGGCAGGTGCACGGGCTGGTAACGGGCCATTTCGGCTTCGATGATTTTGAGCGGATCTTCGGGGGTCTTGAGTGTCTCAACTTTTCCGCTTTTGTGCGTAATCGTGGCCTCGTCCTCAAAGACTCGGATAACCTTACGTGGGTTGCTGCCTAGAAAGGAGAAGCGGCTGACGCGTTCGCCGCCAACGATGGATTCAAATAGAAATGCTGGGCCGTTTTCGCGAATCTTTGAATAGGCCCCCAGTGGTGTTTCACAGTCAGCGGTCAGGTCAAGATACACCGGCACGGTGTTGCCCTGCTTAGCGAGAGCTTCGAATACGAGTCTGGAAGGTTGGATATTCATGGTGAAGGACTCCGATCGTTGGACTTTGAACGCGGAACGTCGAATAAAAATGCAGTCCCTAATTTTAGGTGGTTCGTCACTTCAAGATCAAATGACACGTAGTAATGAGGCCTGGCATCCGTGTAGATTGCCAGTTATTGAATGTCGGGTGTTTTTGCGCGTTTGGTTGGTATTAACTCCCGCCTTTAGGCGCGGACTGGCTGCAGGCGCTTAAAGTGCGCTTCGGCACTGGCGAGAGTCTTCTCAATGTCGTCGCCCACGACGCAGAAGTGCCCCATCTTGCGGCCCGGGCGAGCGTCACCTTTGTCGTAGAGGTGTAGTTTGACGTGTGGGTCGCTGAGCAAGCCAGACCAGTCAGGCTCGCGGCCTTCCCAGACATCGCCGAGTAAATTGATCATGACAGTGGCACTGTGCAGCTCGGTCGAGCCGAAGGGCAAGTCGGTGACTGCGCGGATATGTTGCTCAAATTGTGAGGTAATGCAGCCGTCGATCGTGTAATGCCCCGAGTTGTGCGGGCGCGGTGCCATTTCGTTAATAATCAGATGCCCCTCTTCGTGTAGAAAAAGCTCCACTGCGATCAGGCCGACGACGTCGAGCTTATCGGCAATCTCGCGTGCGAGGGCTTCGCCAGCGTCACGGGTCGCGGGGGTGATTCGGGCTGGCACGATTGAGGCGTGCAGGATGTGCTGCACGTGCACATTTTCCGACACCGGGAAAGTGCTTTTGGTGCCGTCAGCCTTGCGGGCGCAGACCACTGAAAACTCGCCGATGTGGTGAATCCACTTTTCAACGACCACCCGTGGTGGGCACTCGAGAAAGTTCCAAAGATAGTCGGTGTCAGCCGCTTCATCAGCGTTGTTCAGCTTGATCTGGCCTTTGCCGTCGTAGCCGAAGGCAGCTGTTTTGATTACACAAGGGAAGCCCATGGCAGCGATCGCTGTTTTTAGGCTGTCCGCGGAGTCCGCATATTCGAAAGGCACGCAGGGCAGGCCATTTTCTTTCAGGAAATCCTTCTCGCGCTGGCGATGTTGGCAAATGTGCAGGGCTTCGCGACCTGGTAGCACTGGCTTAATGGCGCTGAGCATATCCAACACCTCAGCTGGGATATTTTCAAATTCAAGAGTGATGATGTCCACCCCTTCGGCAAATGCGCGCAGTGCGGCTTCGTCGGAGTAGGGCGCGTTGACCTCGTGGTCGGCAACCATACCTGCAGTGCAAGGACCAGAGGGCTCAAAGATGTGGAAGCGATAGCCGAGCGAACGGCCGGCGAGGACGAGCATGCGGCCGAGTTGACCGCCGCCGAGGATTCCGATTGTGCTGCCTGGTGTAATCATACTGAAAAGTTGGTCTCTGATGGTAATCGCTTGAAAATGACGGAGCATTTTCCTCCAGTGTTTAAAAGTTGGAGGGAAATGCTCCGACATTTTTACCCAATGGGCTAGGTCTCGGGGAGCTCAGTGGCGAGCACGGTGTTGGTCTGGTTTTCACGGAAGGCTTTGAGGCGTTTGCGAACGTCAGCGTCGTGGAGTGAAAGAATGGATGCGGCAGAGAGTGCGGCATTTTTAGCGCCCGCAACGCCAATCGCGAGCGTCATCACCGGGATGCCTGCAGGCATCTGCACAATCGAAAGCAGCGAGTCTTGGCCACTGAGTGCTTTGGATTGCACCGGCACGCCGAGCACGGGGAGATGAGTCATGGCAGCGGTCATACCAGGCAGGTGGGCTGCGCCGCCAGCGCCAGCAATAATAATCTGGATTCCACGCGCCTCGGCGGTTTCGGCATACGAATAAAGCAGTTGCGGCGTGCGGTGCGCACTGACGATCTTCGTTTCAAAGGGTATTTCCAGCTGTTTGAGTAGGGCGGCAGCCTCACCCATAGTGGACCAGTCTGACTGGCTGCCCATGATGATTCCGACGACGGCGTTGTTCGCATTTGCTTGCATGTAGCCAAGAAAAGCGGGTTTCGGCGAGGAATTCAACCACGGATCGAACCATTTCGCTGCTGTATGCACTCGGCGACGAATTGCGCTACTGTCGAGTGTGTTCAGTTTCGCTGCCGTCTTGCTGGTTTGAGGATTTTTAGTTGAACAGAGCTTGTGGGATCTGGGCGTTCAGTTGTTTTTGCCATTCTTCGGGGATGGCTGCGCTGCCATGCGCTGCGCCGAGGAGCATGCCGAGCACGAGTGCTCTGGCGCAGTTGTCGCCGCCAGCCATCGCATTTTCTGCAAAGGCCTTTGGCAAGTTATCAGCATATTTGAATGCGAAGTAGAGTGCTGCCGGGAGCGCGTTATCAATTGCGCAGGATTGACCAAGCTGGTGGATCGCTTTGATCGTATCGAATTTGAGCACAGCTTTGGCCTGCTGCAATGCCCACGCGGGGGCAGTTACCTCGAGTGTCGCTTGAAGTTCCGCTCCGTGGATCAAGCGATAACTGGCGGTTGCGAGGAAGGTGGCAGCCTCGATTGCTTTGGCAGAATGGTGCGTGAGTCTGGTTTGTTCAATCGCAGCTGCAATCACCTGGTCTTCTGGCTCGTTGCCCAGGAATGCGACGAGCGGTGCGATGCGTGCTGGTCCGGCGAGCTCACTCGAGTCGCTGCCAGCTTCAAGTAAGTTGCTGCCTGCTTTGATATTTTCCAATGTCGTTTTGGTCGCGTGGTCGATGTAGTCATCGTAGGCTGGCCACATGGCAAGCCAGTCCTGCATGAAGGATTCAGCTTGCCACGTGTTTTCGCGTGACAGGAAGTCTGCCAGCCTGAGTGCTTGATCGCCGACATGGCCTTGATCACCCGCTTGCTTGTGCGGATGATAGGAATCGCTGCCAGGTGCATGGTAGCCTTTAATGTATCCAAATTTATGTGACAGCAAATCTGTGTCGTAGATCCAGTGCACGCCTAAGGAGAGCGCATCCGCGGTAAATGAGCCAAGGACAAGCCCTTGGCGGTTGTGTGATAATTCAGTCATATTTTTAAACGAGTTTAGCTTGGCTGGCAGTGGGTAGATCGGTATATCCTGCTGCGCCTGCAGGAGTATACCAGTTGGCCATATCCGTGTCTGGGTTGAGCTCAATGCCTTGGGTGTAGCGCTCGACTAGATCCGGTGTGCTGATCAGTGGGCGACCGATTGCAATCATGTCGGCGGCGCCAGTTTCGATCGCGGTGGCGGCAGTTTCAAGTGTGTAGCCGCAGTTGCCCATCAGTGGTGCGCTGAAGACTGCACGGAATTCACTGAGCGTCATCTGTGCTCCGAGCTCATGAAAGCCGAACGCTAGGCCGTCCATCACATGCAAATAGGCTAGGCCATATGCATCGAGTTGCTGCGCGGCATAGGTGTATTGCTCGCGATAGTCGGGCGAGCCCATGTCGTTAAAGACTCCGTTGGGCGACAAGCGCACCGCGACGCGCTTGGCTGGGTAGACTTCAGTCACTGCATCGACGACTTCCAGTAGTAAGCGTGTACGGTTTTCGATGCTTCCGCCGTATTGATCCGTGCGGTGGTTGGTTTTGGATTCGAGAAACTGATTGAGTAGATAGCCGTTGGCTGAGTGGATTTCGACACCGTCGAAGCCGGCTGCTGTTGCATTTTGAGCGGCTTGTCTGTAGCTGTCCACCAGCCCTGGAATCTCGTCGGGCTCAAGCGCGCGTGGCACCTCGTAGTCCTTCTTCCCTTCGGGTGTGTGAATCTGGTCGTTTTCCAGTTTAATCGCAGATGCGGATACCGGTAGTTTGCCGTTGTGGAAGTCACTGTGAGAGGCGCGGCCCATGTGCCAGAGCTGTAGGAAAATTTTACCGCCTTTGGCGTGGACTGCCTCGGTGGTGAGCTTCCAGCCGTCGACCATTGCATCGGTGTAGATGCCGGGCGAGTGATTCCAGCCGTTGGCTTGTGGACTGATCGTGGTGGCTTCGGTAATGATGAGTCCAACGCTCGCACGCTGTGCGTAGTATTCGGCCATCAGTGTGTTGGGGATGCGATCTGCGCCAGAGCGCGCGCGCGTCATGGGTGCCATGGCGATGTGGTTCTTCAGGTCAAGGTCGCCGAGTGTTGTTGGATCGAGTAATTTTGTCATAATAGTGGTGTGCCAATGGTGAGTTGTTTTCAGGTCGATTATTCCCTGATACGAACAATTAAATAGGGAGGTGTTTGTCCGTCTTTCCCGCCATTAAATGGGGCGGCTCGGTTGAGTTGATTGATTGTGGCGACAACGCTGCCGTCAGGTGCGACATCGACGCCGTCCGGCCAGATGAAGCGCTCGTCTTGAACCCAGATACGAGTGCCGCTGCTGTCAGCGATGCTGATCGCATTCTTATCTAGGTTTGTGATGTAAATACGGCCCGTGCCATCGGCAGCGATACCATCGCTGGTAGGTTTGTCGGCAAAGTGTTCGATGCCTGCGATCAGAGTGGCCTCATTTGCCTGCTTGTCGGCTAACAGTTTTGCTGGGATGCGGTAGAGTGTGCCCGGATGAATGGTCGAGAAATAGACCCATTCGTTCTGTGCATCGATGGCGATGGGGTTGAGGCCCAGTTGCAGCGGTTGCGTGTGGCCATCGGGATCTGTGAATGTAGCGATCTTACCCTCGACTACCATGAATTGATCGGCTTGAGCTTGCAGGAATGGATGGCTCTCCAGCAGTCGTCGCGTTTGCCCGGTGTTAAGGTCGACGACGATGATGGCGGGCTCGCTGGCATCGATCATGCCGCCACGCGACATATCAGCGATATAGGCCTGGCCTCTTTTTTCATCGAGCGCGAAATCTTGCGCGAAGGAATTGGCGACTAATGCTTCTTGGGGTAGATAGATAACTTTATGGAGTTGATCAGTCACGGTGTCCCATGCGAGCAGTTTTGCACTCTGTTCTGCAGATCCGATGTCGAGTATCCAGACACGTCCAAGCGCATCGGCCTGTATGCCGATTACTGCCGATAGGCTGTTTGAGAGTGCTCGATTCGGGAAGGGCTTACCGATTCCGTCCTCCAGTTTCATCACCTTGTATTCTGGGGCATCGAAGGGATGCATTGAAAAGTAAACAGTACCATCTGGGCCGACCGCGGGGTTGCCCGGGCGCTCAGTCAGCTCACTTAGCACTTCGATATTTGGCGCCGCAGTGAGATTCGCGGCAACAAGCAGTGTGAGTAGAATGCTGGTAGGTCTCATGGTGTTCGATGTGATTCGTTGTTTTGTGACTTTAATACAGACTTCAGATGCGAGCGTAAGTCGAATCGCTGGGCCGAATAAGCGCTCAAATCACCGAGACGGGGGCGCTGTTGGCGAGAGTCGTATCCAGCAGTGCCTTATTGGCTTTGTCTCGCGATGCAGTTGCTGTGGCGTAAGGTATTTATTGTCGCTCAGGAGTGTCGATTCTCCTGCTCCTAACCAAGCCCATTGACCACGCTGTCTTCGAAGCGCGTGACCTTGGCCTTGACGAATTCGGTGATGTCGAGTGTGTCGTCTTCGGCCAGTGGCGTGAGATCCATCGCGAACCAAAGTTGATCAATGATATCGATGTTGTGCGAATTGAAAAACGTAGCGTTGGCCTTGCGGCGGCCCATCACCGCTTCGGCGTAGTTCTTACCGCCAGCGATTTGCGAGTCGAAGCAGGCGTTGAGCTTTTCGGCGAGCTCGGTGTTGCCGCTCACGTCGAGCGCGATCTTGTCGTCGTCGCACAACCAGTCCAGCGCGCGCCACAGTTCGCAGCCATAGACTTTCTTGGGGCGAGAGAAGGGGGGCACGCGGCGGACTGCTTCGAGCACTGCGAGGCAGACGGCGATGTGCGAGCCATGCTTGTCAGCAGGGTTGTGTGTATACAGCACTTCCGGCTGTGTTTGCAGCAGAATGGTTTCGAGTTGATTCACCAATGTGCCGCGTTGTTCCGGGTCTTTGATGGTCGAGCTGGCGAGCCCTAGTTGGTTAACGAAGCTGTATTCCCCGATCTTGGCAGCTTTGCGTTGCTCGTCGATTCGCACCGTCTTCATTTGATCGTCAGTGAAGTCCGCATATTTTCCTGCACGTGAGCTGCCGCCACCATCGGTGCAGGTCACACCGCCGAACCAAAGGCCATCGTCGCCGTAGCACGAGTTGATTCCGTGGAAGGCCATAAACTCGAGATCGTCCTGATGTGCGCCGATTGCCAGATGCGAGCATCGACCATACGCCTCAGGCTTCACTACGTCGTCTGGAATAAAGAGATCAGAAAAGTTGTTGGTTGCTGCAGTCATTATGCGTCTAGCTTGTGGGCAAGTTTGGTCCAGAGGCAAAAGTATTGTCAGCAGCAACTCTGATAAATATCAGGCCGGGTCATGCCGCGGAGTTCTGTCGGAACGGCGTTGCTAGCGTACGGGTAATTACTTAAGCCAAGTCTTCCAGCTTTCGCGGTAGCTCTCTAGGTTGCGCCAATCGACGACCCACGGTGCGCTGCTTTGGATTCGCTCTTCTGGAGTCTGTTGCTTGTGCAGCTTGTTGATCAGCGCGGTTACGCTCAACTTGCCCCATTCGTAGTAGGGGTGGACGATCAGCGCACTAACATAGCCTTGATCGATATACATAAAGGCAGAAGGGGAGGACTGAATGGCGACACAGGGCAGTTCGCCTGGTTTCCAAGGCAGCGCGGGCATGCCTAACAGGGGCCAGTCGCCGAGAAAGAGCCAACCCTGAATTAAATCATTATGGTCGGCTTCTTGGGTGGCACGAATCGTCTCGATCGCAGATTGGTAGTCGGGCGCGCAGCTGACAACTGCTTCAATGCGGCGATAGCCGAGGGCGGCGCGGGCGCCGACGAGGCGGTCCTGCATGCCAGAGCTGGGGTGATTGCTGACAAGTATCGCGACTCTGCCTTTGGTGGGAAGTGCTGCGAGCAGTGCTTCTGCTGCGATGCGCCCAGCAGCGGCCTCGTCAGCGATGTAGGCGGCGAGCGGCTGAATGTCATCGATCTGACTCTCAAAAAAGACGACTTTTTGTTCCTGCTCTAGAGCAAATTCAATCGACGAGCGAATGACTTCGGGTTCTGCTGGGCTAATAATGAAGCCGTCGGCGTTTTCGATAAAGAGGCCAGCAAGCGAGGCGGGCTGACTGCCGCCTTGCTCGACGTTGGGGGTGAAGTCGATTAGCTCGACGTCGATCGAGTATTGTTCGCTCAGTTCACGCGCGGCATCTTGAGCGCCGAGGTGAGTGGCTTGGTAAATGGCATCGCCTTGGTCGCGACCAACGATGCCGATCCGGTATTCGCCGAGAAGTTCGCGGTTTTGTGCGTGGGCTCCAAGTGCACACAGGAACAGTGCCGGGACGATTAGGTGAAATGGAAAATGACGGAGTTTGGACATGGCAAAGTTATCTAGGCACGAATTAACCACAGAAGACACAGAATACACAAAAGTTTTTTTACGGTTTATCGATGGTTGTTGGGTTGTTGTGGTGAATCACAAAATGGTGGGCGTCGAATCAACGACGCCCACTTTGTACTTTCGCTATGAGTGTTCAGCGATGGTTCATTGTTGCTCTACGACTTAGAATGGCATCTGCCAGCCTAGGGTCAGCACGTAGTCCGTCTCTAGCTGGTAGCCGTTGAGGGCTTGCCAGAGTGGCATGCGGAGGTCGACGGCAATACGCTGCCCCTTTAATGCACCGCTTGGCACATACAGGTTGATACCGAAGGTGGCGTCTAAACGTTCGCCGCCGTAGTTGTTCTCATAGGCAGTGGTGACGGTTTGGTTGCCCATCATGGGGCCTTGGTTGACGTCGTCTTGGCTGCCTTTGAGCTTACTGGTGTAACTGTAGTTTAGGCCGGTGTTGAGGCTGATCCATTCGTTTAGGTTGTAGCCCGCCCATGTGGTCGCACCCAATACGTCGCCGAGTCGGTAGCCGTTGTCGTTCTCGCTTTCGAGGCGGATGACGGCATTGGCTTGTGCGCCGTAGGACCAGTCTTCGAATTGCTGCACGTAGGTGAGCGATGGGAGTAGGTCGTAGGTGCCGGAGCCGAGTTGCATCGGTGCGGGTAGTTGTCGGTTTGCGGCGCCGCCCATGCCAGGAATCGTGTCCTTTTCGTCGATCGAGCCGGTTGGTAGGCTGAGGCTGAGACCAAGGTGAGCTTTGCGATTTTCCTTAAGGTAAAATCGGTAGAGTCCGCCGAGTTTTACGTCGCCAATGCCGATGGTTTCCGTGGTGAACTTGCTCCTGCCGTTGTTGATCATGCCCGCAGCCATCGGGGAGACGCGGTGATCCATCTCCATCTCGGTGTAGTTGCTCATGAGCATGAGGGTGAGCTTATCCGTCGGCGCATACATCAGGCCAAGCATATGCATGTCCATTGTCATCGATTCTGGCGAGACGGTGTAACCTCCGGCGAATACATCATTGGAGGAGACGCGATCGGTGCCATTACGCATGCCGTCCATATCCATGTGCATGTAGCGGTAGGATACCATCCAGCTAGATTTGGAGTGGGTGTGGTCGCCCATCACGGAGATAGGCGCGTGTTCATCGGGGCGTCCCTGGTGGCTGTCTTCGGTCGCGCAGCAACTGAAGGTGGGCGCGGCGGAGCCGACGCTGGTGGTCGCGGTGAGTGTGGAGAGAAGAAGTATGTATTTCGTAAATGTGTGCATTGTGTGATCGATTGTGCCGCGTATAACGCTTTGCGCGCGCGGTTATTTTTTTGGTGTGAACCCGTTTCGCTCGGAGAGCTGCGCAGGTTAGACGGGGGCTGAGTTTACTCAGGTTGGAATTGGTGGGGACATCGTCATCGGTGTCTTACCCTAGAGTCAGGCTTCGGGTTGCTAGAATTCTAATGGATACTGATTTAACCAGTGTACGGATGCAGAGGACAGCACCCTTCCATGTGAGTGAATTCTAATCAAGGAAGCGGGAGTTCTATGGCCACTGCTCAGGCTCGGTAGTTGGGCGTAGTAAACCTTGCCTCTACTGTTGTCAGGTCTGTGCGGTGCTTTCTGAAAAGCACCTGTGGCGATTCGCTATGCGATTCGCGGTGGCGGAGTCGGTACGCGTGGGTGCCTTAAAGGCGGTGTCAGTTTGACCATGCTGCGCTTGGCAGCTATGAAATGTGTAGGTGCGAACGTGATGCGCGGTGCTTGGCCGAGTATGAGCTTGAAGCTGTTGGTTTCGCTGCTTTGCTGAGTCTGAGCAGATTCTTGCTCGGTATCGACCGCGGTGATGATCTTACAGAGTCCGCAGGGGCGCTCGCCGCTAAATGTTTCGGCAAAGGCTTGCGCGATACTACTTTCTTGCGAGTAACTCGCCATCATCCAGCTCCATGCGCCCAGCTGCAGTATTAACTGTGGCCCGGTTAGGAGCCAGCAGCAGCAAAGCAGCAGTGAGAACCGACCGATTCGGCGTATGAAGGTAAGAAGGCGCATCGTCTCGCGGGATAAACCCGCTCGCTAAAGTTTTCGAAAGGAGGGCAGTTTAGTGGGTTAGTTCGTATTCAAGCGTCTCACCGTCGTGCACGATGGTGACGTGGTTCTGACCGTCGGCTTTTTGGGTGGCTTCAGTGCGGCCAATAATTTGCGCGGGGATGCCGAAAGCTTCGCTCTTGGCGATGATGCCAGCAGCGGCCTCAGGCTTGCAAAAGATCTCCATGCGGTGGCCCATGTTATACACGCGGAACATCTCTTCGGTGCTAGTGCCGCTGGCTTTTTGGATCGCTTTGAAAATCGGTGGGATGGGCAGGAAGTTGTCCTTGATGTGGTGCACGCTGGTGCCGAAACGGATGCACTTAGTTTGACCGCCGCCTGAGCAGTGCACCATGCCGTAGATGCTGTCGCGGTCTTCGCAGAGGAGTTGCTTGATGATCGGCGCATAGGTGCGGGTGGGGCTCATGATCGCGTCGCCGACTGTCATGTCGGAGTCGGGCAACATGTCGGTCATCTTGTAAGGGCCGCAGTAGAGATATTGCTTGTCGGTCGTGGGATCGACGGTCTCGGGATATTTCTCAAGGTAGTAAGAGCTGAGCAAGTCGTGGCGTGCGCTGGTCAGGCCGTTGCTGCCAATGCCAGAGTTTTCGAAGGTTTCGTAAGTGGCTTGGCCAGCTGAGGCGAGGCCGACGATCGCGAGGCCTGGTCTGATCTTGGCATTATCAACCACGTCTTTGCGGTCCATGATCACGACTGCGCAGGAGTCAACTGTGACGGTGCCGGTGAGGTCGCCGACGTCGGCGGTTTCGCCGCCGCCGCTGTGCACCCCGACGCCGTAGTCGCGCATGGTAGCGAGGAAGTCTTCAGTGCCTGAAATAAGTTGTCCGAGGGCTTCGCCGGGAATGGCGCGGGCGTTACGGTTGACCGTGCTGGAAATGAGGATGCCATTGATCGCGCCGACGCAGAGCAGGTCGTCGATGTTCATGACGAGGCTGTCTTGAGCGGTCTTGCGGAAGCCTGTCGGGTCGCCGGTCTCTTTGTAGTGCAGGTAGGCGAGCGTGCTTTTGGTGCCAGAGCCGTCGGAGTGAATAATGTTACACTTGTCGGGGTTGCTGGTCAGGATGTCTGCGCCGATCTTACAAAAAGCACCGGGAAAGACGCCGCGGTCGAGCTTATCCACGACGGCGTGGACTTCAGATTTGGAAGAAGAGACGCCGCGTTGGGCGTAGCGATCACTGGAATGACTCATGGCTAAGTAAGTAAAAAAGAGAGAGTTGAAACGTTAATGGACGTGAATAAACGTTAATTTATGACGGCGATGATGGGTGATCGGTGATTTTGCGCCACTCTAATTTTGGGTGTTTGAAATTTAAGATGAGGCCAGTTCTTGTACCTATGATTTTGAGGTAATTAATGATTTGGCCAATATCGTCATTATGAACCTGTTCGACGACCATGGTATCCACGATGATGAAGTCTTCCACCTTTAGGTCGGGGATGTATTCATCGATCTTTAGGTTTCGGTAGAGCACGGGTTATATGTGCTGTTGACTGTAGCTGATCCCGCGATGTTGAAATTCTACAACTAGTGCTCATTCGTAGGTTTTTTGGCGTAGGCCGTGGTTGATTGCGTTGTGAACCGTGATCCAGGGACCTGCGATTGTAAAGTACTCGGTCTGATTCACGGCCATTAGCGGTTCAAACAATAACTGGCTCAGGAGGTTGCAGCTCGGCGATGCGTTGCATGATGCGGCGAGAGGCTTCAAGGTAGCGTTCGGGGTGGTCTTTGCCGGGGTCGATTTCGTCGACTGACATCGGGCGTCCGTAGGCGATGTGGATTGAGCCGCCGAGCGATGGCAGTTTGTGTTGACGGCCAAAGACTTCGAAAGTGCCGAAGATCCGCGTCGGGATCACGGTGGCCTTGGATTTACAGGCAATCATGCCGGCGCCAGGCTTGGGTTCGGCGAGCTTACCGCATGCTGAGCGGGTGCCTTCTGGGTAGATCGCGACCGCGCCTTTATTTTTCAGCGCCTTAAAGATGGCTTTGAGCGATTTGATGTCGGCGTTTTCGCGGGCGACCGGAATGGTGTCGAGTTTGTGCAGTGCTTTGCCGAACCAGCCTTTGTAAAGGGTGTCACGAGCGAAGTAATTGAACGGGCGATGCACTTGGGCGCCGATCGCAGGCGGATCGTAAAAGCTGATGTGGTTGGCGGCGAAGATCGCACTCCCAGTCAGCGGCACGCCGCTCATCCCTGAAGTAGAATAGTCGTAAAACGTGCTGAAAAACCAGTCTGCGATGACGCGGACACATTCGTAAAAAGGTGGAGTCGTTGGGCGTGAGTTGGACATCTTTTTGAAACGCTGAGGTAGGTTCACCGGAGAGGGCGAAGCAAATTTGGAAATGCTGTTGCGAGGAACGTAGTAATGACATGAGCGACCGTAAAATCGATCGGATCAATATGGAAATATGAAACTGCGGATGTTTAAACTTTTCCCGCAGTAATGATTCCGCAAATGTAATCGGCCACGCCTTCGAGGGGCAAGGGACCAGTATCGACGCGGACGGCACCTGCGGGGCAGATCAGCGGCGCGGTTTTACGTTGGCTGTCGCGCTTGTCGCGTTCGGCGATGGAGTCGGTCTGACCGTCTTTCGCACGGCGTGCGGCACGAGTCGCTTCGTCGGCAAACAGGAAGAAGCGGAAGTCTGCGTTGGGGAAAATGATCGAGCCGATGTCACGGCCTTCCATGATCAGCCCAGTGAATTCGGCGTGATCGCGAGCGACTTGAGCTTGGCTGCGTTGATAGTTAAACAAGAATTCGCGGACAGATTCGACCGCGGCAAACATAGAGACGTTGGCATTGACTTCGGGGGAGCGGATGTCGGCATCGGCAGGCACGTCGCCGTTGATGCTCAGCAGGGCGCTGCGACCCTTGATGGTAGTGCCGAGTTTGAGTGATTTAAGCACTGCGGAGATGGCTTCTGGTGTTTCCAAGTCTGCACCGGCTTCGAGCAACGCGTAGGTCAGCGTGCGGTAATGCGCGCCGGTATCGACGTGCATGTGGTTAAGGCGCTCGGCAATGGCACGGGAGGTCGAAGACTTTCCCGTGGCCGCGCCGCCATCAACGGCGATGATGCTGAATCCAGAACTGTTTGGCATATCCAGTTAAGTAAGGCAGTTAAGGGCGAAGCGACAAGAACGGATTCCGCGAAGTGGCTACTTCGCCTCGCCCCGACGACTGTTTACCTGTCACTTCAGCTACGCTGGTTTGCGGCTGCTGCGGACCACGCGGAGGTGGTCCCTCCCTTAGTATGTAAGCAGGGA
>TARA_B110000208_G_scaffold52041_1_pt1 | contig 20964 bp, 17 predicted proteins | sample TARA_B110000208 | Tara Oceans TARA_B110000208 (sample SAMEA4397426) | marine metagenome | biome: Polar Biome; feature: [SRF] surface water layer (ENVO:00010504); material: water (ENVO:00002006), including particulate matter (ENVO:01000060) such as... | depth 5 m
ACCACGGTAAATCCACGCTGGCTGATAGGCTGATCCAGGAGACTGGAACAGTTAAGGAGCGCGATATGCAAGCTCAGATGCTCGACAGTATGGATATTGAGCGCGAGCGAGGGATCACGATTAAGGCCAATACCGTACGGATTGATTACACCGCTAAGAATGGTGAGAGTTATGTGCTCAACCTGATTGACACACCGGGCCATGTAGATTTTGCCTATGAGGTGTCACGCTCTATGCGGGCTGTGGAGGGATCCCTTTTGGTGGTCGACAGTTCACAAGGCGTCGAAGCTCAGACCTTGGCCAATGTTTATCATGCGCTGGACGCAGATCATGATATTGTGCCAATTTTGAATAAAATTGACTTGCCTGCGTCTGATTGTGACCGGGTGGCGGAACAGATTGAAGATGTGATAGGGATTGATGCCAGTGAGGCTATTCAGGTGTCCGCTAAAACGGGTCAGGGAATTGTGGAAACCCTCGAAGCCGTCGTGCATCGGCTGCCAGCGCCGAAGGGCGATATGAACGCACCTTTAAAGGCTATGTTGGTGGACAGCTGGTATGATTCCTATCTCGGCGTGATCGTGTTGGTACGGATCATTGATGGGAAGTTAAAAAAGGGCGAACGTGTTAAGTTCATGTCCAACAATACGACCCACCATGTGGATCGTATTGGGGTGTTCCGGCCTCAGATGGAGATGATCGATGAACTAGGGCCAGGTGAGATTGGCTTTTTGACTGCCTCGATCAAACAGGTGCGTGATACCCGAGTCGGGGATACCATTTGCCATGACAAGCAAACCGTTGAAGCTTTGCCGGGCTTTAAGCCTGCCCAGCCAGTAGTATTTTGTGGCCTATTTCCTGTGGATGCTGCACAATTTGAAGACCTGCGCGATAGCATTGACAAATTGGCTCTGAACGACGCGAGCTTTAGTTTTGAGATGGAAACCTCCGCTGCGCTGGGCTTTGGGTTTCGTTGTGGATTTTTGGGCCTGCTACATCTGGAAGTGATCCGTGATCGGATTGAGCGTGAGTATGATATTGACCTGATCACCACAGCACCCTCAGTGATCTATGACATTCATATGCGTGACGGACGGGTGGAGCAATTGCACAACCCCGCCGATATGCCTGATCTTACGCTGGTTGACCACCTGGAGGAGCCGCGGATCAAGGCTACCATCTTGGTGCCTGACGAATATTTGGGCGATGTGTTGAAACTCTGCCAAGATCGCCGTGGCATGCAGATGGACCTAACCTATGCTGGGTCCCGCGCCATGGTAGTTTATGACCTACCACTCAATGAGGTGGTGTTTGATTTTTATGATCGCTTGAAATCTGTGACCAAGGGGTATGCCTCGTTTGATTATCAAATGATTGGCTATCAGCAAGACTATTTGGTGAAGATGAGCATTCTAGTGAATGATGAGCCGGTTGATGCGCTTAGCACGATGGTGCACCGTGACCGTGCAGACGCGCGGGGCCGGGCGATGGTGGAAAAACTCAAAGACCTGATTCCTCGCCACATGTTCAAAATACCAATTCAAGCGGCCATTGGTGGTAGGGTGATCGCTCGCGAAACTTTGAGCGCTATGCGCAAAGACGTCACTGCGAAATGCTATGGTGGCGATGCCTCCCGCAAGAAGAAACTTTTGGAAAAACAAAAAGCTGGTAAAAAGAAGATGCGCCAGTTTGGTAAAGTCGACATCCCTCAGGAAGCGTTTATTTCAGCGTTGAAGATGGATGGGTAGGGCCGTGGAGCCGCTAACCCTAAAAGTCTGCCCATGACATGCCCACTTTGCTCATCTAATACACCTCTTCATCATACAGAAGTTTCTGGTGGTCCCTTTGGGGCATCTGTGACGCTCTGTGAGACGTGTTTGACCCAATTGACTGGACTACCGGATCCCAACCATTGGCGTGGATTGGCTGGGGCAATGTGGTCTGAGGAACCTGCTGTGCAAGTTCTGGCTGCCCGGATGTTGTTAAGGCTGTCTGAGCATGATTGGGCCCGAGATTTGACTGACCAGCTGTACCTTGATGACGAGATCCGCGCTTGGGCGGATAATGTGGCGCTAGTCACCAATCACCGTGACAGCAATGGGGTTCCCTTGGCTGTAGGTGATACAGTTATCTTGGTCAAAGATTTAGTGGTGAAGGGCGCGGGTTTCACAGCCAAGCGAGGCACTTCAGTCCGTGGGATTTCTTTAATGGTTGGCAATGACGCGCATATTGAGGGTCGAGTGGCTGGCCAGAGGATCATAATCCTAACGGAATTTGTCAAAAAGAAATAGTTTATGTGTTATGCGTTGAGAAAAATGCGCACCGCTGCTTCAAATTCTCGAGGCCTCTCTGCATGTAACCAATGGCCAGCATTGGGAATTTTGGCAAAGCGCGCTTTTGGGAATAGAGATTTTATTATGGGGCGATGTTCTGGACGCAGGTAATCAGAATTGGCACCTGTCAGAAATAAGGTTGGTGCGGTGAACTTGCCCAAGATCTCTGGAAAGCCAATTATCTGCGCCATAGATGCGCTGAGGGCCGTTAGGTTGAGCCGCCAAGTTTGGTCTCGTAGGTTGAGGCTTTGTAATAAAAAGCTGCGTACTGTCGGGTCTTCGATTTTATGACTAAGAATTTCTTCGGCTTGGGTACGGCTAGATAGCTTGTCCAAGGGCAAGGCTTGCATGGCCTCAATTAGATGCTGCTGGGTATGATTGTATGCTACAGGCGCTATATCTGCTACGATCAGGCGGCGGATATCTGCTCCCGACAGGGCAGCCACCATGGCGGCTTTGCCTCCCATGGAATGACCGAGCAGATCAACGGGGCCACCAATTGAGGTGATCACTTCAGACAAATCTTCTGCCAAGGCATCATAGCTGTGATCGTCTTGCCAAGGGCTGGCTCCGTGGTTGCGCAAGTCAAGGGTGAAGACCCTGCGAGTATCTGACAAGCGTTTGGCGATCACGCCCCAATTGCGCGCAGAGCCAAACAGGCCATGGGCAATTATGAGCGGTGTGCCAGTATCATGGCCATTAGAGATAATATGTAACATGGCACTAATCTAAGGTGGGTTTTCAGCCCGCGCCAGCCCCGCTATGACGGGGGTATGAATTTAGTTAAAAGGGGTCTCCATGACCAAGTGCGATCTATCCATTCCCACCCAAGGCTTGCATCATATTACTCTGACTGGTGCCGGGCGGCAGATTACCCTAGACTTTTGGGAGGGAGTTTTGGGCATGCCGTTTGTGCTTGAGCAACCCAACCTTGATAATCTAGCGGAAACTCATCTGTATTTTGACCCTGGTGATGATCGCTTGATCACCGTTTTCTGTGATGAGACACGTGAACCGAGGCAGGAAAAAACTCCGATAGTGGCCGGTGCAGTACATCATATTGCGTTTTCTGTTAGCCAGGCTGTATCGATACATCTACCTGAGAAGCTTGACCAGCTTGGCATTGTGCATTCAGGCTTGAAAGATCGGGGTTTCATGACTTCGTTGTATTTTCGCGAACCCTTGGGTCTGCTTATTGAGCTTGCCGCTTATAAGTTTACACCACCTACAGGCATGTCGCATGCCCGCGTTTTGTTTGAGGCGCATCAGATTAGGGTAGGGGCTAAAGATTTAGCAATTTCAGATCGACACGTGGCGAAAGCCTTAGAGCGCTTGGCTCATCAAGGCGTACCAAGCTTGTCAGATTTTGATATTGAAAAATGACAATTTTCTCAAATTGGGTGAGGCTCCTATGAAACGTGCCCCACCCGCGGTATTAGATTTAATATATTGGGAAGCGTGCGCACAGTATACCGACTTCAGCTTTGACTTTTGCTTCAATGGCTGCATTGCCCTCTTCGCCATTCGCAGCTAGCCCGTCGACCACTTCGATGATCCAGTCAGCTATTTGACGGAACTCTGTTTCGCCAAATCCGCGCGTTGTACCGGCTGGGCTGCCCAAACGGATACCACTTGTTACCATTGGTTTTTCGGGATCAAATGGGACACTATTTTTATTGCAGGTGATGCGCGCGCGGCCAAGAGCTTTCTCTGTTGCATTGCCCTTAACACCTTTTGGGCGCAAATCTACCAGTAAAACATGGGTATCTGTGCCATGCGTTACCGTATCCAACCCACCTTTTATCAGTTGATCGGATAGGGCCTGTGCATTTTTGATCACATTTTGAATGTAAGTTTTGAACTCTGGCTGCAAAGCTTCCCTGAAGGCCACAGCTTTGGCTGCGATAACGTGCATCAAAGGACCGCCCTGAATACCTGGAAAAATTGCAGAATTGAATTTTTTTGCAAGTACTTCGTCATTGGTTACAATCATTCCGCCGCGTGGTCCACGTAGAGTTTTGTGCGTGGTGGTGGTGGCTACATGGGCATACGGGAAAGGACTTGGGTGTTCACCGGCTGCCACAAGGCCCGCGAAGTGTGCCATATCAACATGCAAATACGCGCCAACACTATCGGCAATTTCGCGCATACGTTTAAAATCAATTTGGCGCGGAACAGCAGAGCCGCCTGCGACGATCAATTTTGGTTTATGCTTAGTTGTAAGCTCTTGCACTTGGTCATAGTCCAGCAGGTTATCCTGCTTTCGGACACCGTATTGTATGGCATTGAACCATTTGCCTGATTGGTTTGGCGCAGCCCCATGACTAAGGTGACCACCTGCATCGAGAGACATGCCAAGGATTGTATCGCCAGGCTGCAACAGGGCTTGGAATACCCCTTGATTGGCCTGACTGCCAGAGTTGGGCTGCACATTTGCGAAGTTGCAGTTAAACAACTGACAGGCACGCTCAATGGCGAGTGTTTCGGCAATATCCACATATTCACAGCCGCCATAATACCGCCTCCCCACATAGCCCTCAGCATATTTATTGGTCATCACTGAGCCCTGCGCTTGTAGCACCGCTCTTGAAACGATATTTTCAGAGGCAATCAATTCGATTTCATCACGCTGGCGTCCCAGCTCTTGGTCAATAGCTTTTGCTAAGGCAGGATCTGTATCAGCTAAGTCGGCATTGAAGAAGTTAGTGATTTCGGCTGTCATGATTTTGCTCCTTTGATTGTTAGCACCATCAGTGCATGTTTCCTATAGGAAATGTCAAAGCCTCATACCGCGACTTATTGACCTGTTTCCCCAGATTATGTCCATGGCTTGCGTTTTTAGCCTGGCCAGGCGTAGGGTGCGGAAACGGAGTTTCCGAAATGCCCAAATCAGACCGTAAACGCATCGCCTTTTTGGCCAGTACTGCAGAATTGGCCCAGTCTGCAAGGAATACATTTGTACACCAATTTGGGGATTGTGAGGCAGGTGATGCGGATGTCATTGTTGCGCTCGGCGGGGACGGCTTTATGTTGCAAGCCCTGCATACGACCCAGCACCTCAATGTACCGGTTTATGGGATGAATCGGGGTACTGTTGGTTTTTTGATGAATAAATTTTCACTTGATAACTTGTCGCAAAGATTGACTGCAGCAGAAGAAGCTGTAATCCACCCGTTGCGTATGCATGCAACCTGCACAGATGGTAGCGAACATACTGCGCTGGCCATCAATGAGGTTTCTCTCCTGAGGCAAGGCCCACAAGCTGCGAAGTTACAAATTTTTGTAGATGACCGATTGCGGCTGGATGAGCTGGCTTGTGATGGAGCCTTGGTCGCTACCCCTGCGGGTTCAACCGCCTATAACTATTCTGCGCATGGTCCAATATTGCCGATTGGGTCTGAGGTATTGGCTCTTACTGCTATGGCGGCATTTCGGCCGCGTAGGTGGCGCGGAGCGGTATTACCGAAGGCAGCCAAGGTGAGGTTTGAAGTGATTGAGCCTATCAAGCGACCCGTTATGGCGGATGCCGACAACCGCTCTGTGCAGGATGTGGTGTCAGTGGAAATTGAAAGTGTAAACGATATTATGCATCGCCTCTTGTTTGACCCAGATCATGGGCTAGAAGAACGTCTTATTCAGGAGCAATTTGTTTAAAAACTTATGCCAGCTGAGCATGTATAGTATGCTCAACTGGGCTATAATTCAGTTATTTTGCGTACCCCATAGTTTTGAGTACATTCCGCACTTCGTCAAGAACGGCTGGATCATCTATGGTAGCTGGGGCTTTGAACGGTTTGCTATCTGCAATACTGACCATTGTTCCACGCAGAATTTTACCTGACCGGGTTTTTGGTAAGCGATCCACTACACAGGCTAATTTGAAGGCGGCAACAGGACCAATCTTCTCCCGCACCAATTTAATCACATCCAAAACAATATCTGCATGTGATCTGGTGCAGCCCTTATTAAGACACAAAAACCCCATAGGCAGCTGGCCTTTCAAATTATCACCTACACCGATTACGGCGCATTCTGCCACATCGGGGTGGGCCGCCAATACCTCTTCCAGCCCACCGGTAGACAACCTGTGGCCGGCTACATTGATTACGTCGTCTGTGCGCGCCATTATGTAGAGATATCCATCCGCATCAATCATTCCGGCATCTCCGGTTTCGTAATACCCGGGAAAAGTGGTTAGGTAGGATTTTACATACCGTTCTGGCGCATTCCATAGAGTTGGTAAGGTGCCCGGTGGTAAGGGTAGTTTCACTGCTATGGCACCCAATTCACCTGGCTGCATTTCATGTCCACCTTCATTTAGAATTTGGACGTCATATCCTGGCATCGCAACGGTGGGTGAGCCAATTTTAACCGGCATAGCCTCGATTCCTGCTGGATTTCCAGCGATCGTGTATCCAGTTTCAGTTTGCCACCAATGATCATAAACTGGAACGCCCATGACTTTCTGGGCCCATTCGATTGTATCAGGATCTGCGCGTTCACCTGCAAGATAAAGGGCGCGCAATCTCGACATATCGAAATTTTTAATCGACTCACCCTCCGGGTCTTCACGTTTAATCGCGCGAAGTGCTGTTGGGGCGGTGAAAAAGCTACGCACATCGTGTTCTGCGATAACCCGCCAAAACGTAGTTGCGTCTGGAGTTCCAACTGGCTTGCCCTCGAAAATAACGGTCGTATTACCATGAATCAGGGGCGCATAACAAATATAAGAGTGCCCTACGACCCAACCTACATCTGAGGCGGCCCAGAATACATCTCCAGGATTCACATTGTAAATATTTTTCATAGTCCAATTGAGGGCCACCAAATGGCCCGCAGTTGGACGCACAACGCCCTTTGGCGCTCCAGTGGTGCCGGAGGTGTATAAGATGTAAGCTGGGTGATCGCCGGATACTGGGATGCAGGGGGCTGGCGTGACGCCTGCCTGCAGCGCATGCCACTCTACATCGATGTTCCCTAGTTGGACTTCGCATTCTGTGCGTTGAAATATCACAGTAAACTCTGGCTTGTGCTGCGCCAACTCTATGGCACCATCCAACAGGGGTTTATATTCAATGATGCGGCTCGGCTCGATGCCGCAGGAGCCTGCTATGATTGCTTTGGGTGTTGCATCATCAATTCTCACGGCCAGCTCATTTGCTGCGAAGCCACCAAAAACAACTGAGTGGATAGCGCCAATACGTGTGCAGGCGAGCATAGCAACCAAAGCTTCAGGGATCATTGGCATATATATGATCACGCGATCCCCTGATACGATGCCCTTGCTCGCCAAGCCGCCGGCCAATGATGCCACTTGGGTTTGTAAATTTGCATATGTGGTTTTCGATTTATGGCCGGTGACGGGGCTGTCATAGATGATTGCCACGCGGTCACCGTTACCAGCTTCGACATGTCGGTCCACGGCATTATAGCAGGTATTAACCTGCGCATCTTTGAACCATTCATACATTGGAACATTATCGTCCCACAAGGCTTTCGATGGGGGCTGAACCCAATCGATGGCCTCAGCGGCTTTCATCCAAAATGCTTCAGGATCTGCTTGCCAGCCTGCATAGATATCTTTGAACGACATATGATGAACTCCGGTTAAAATGCTGTGGGCTTATATTCCTTATAGAACACTTGGGTGCAAGTTGTAGCTTGCGCTAACATGGGCCAACGTCACAATACGCCATTGCATCTCGCTGAACTTATCCCGAAAGTGTTTAGGGAAAGTTGAGATTAATTATGCAAAATATCCGCGCTGAAGTATTGCTGCCCACCAAAGAGCTACGTGATGACATTCCGTTTTTTACTAAAGTATTAGGTATGAGGATGGATGAAATATTTCCAGCGGATGATCCTAGCGTCGCGGTATTCTCTGGCTTTGGCCTTCGGGTGCGGGTTCAGAAAAACGCAGACATAGCTCCAGGTGTGCTCCGTATCCTCTGTGATGACCCGGTTTTGATTGCTGGCGGCAAGACCCAGCTTGTGGCGCCCAATGGCACTAGAATAGATATTGTCGCCCTTGCTCCGCCGGTGATAATGCCGCACACGAAACATGAATTTGTGGTGCGTAGAATGGCAGATCAGGCGCCTTGGGTGATTGGTCGGGCTGGCATGCAATATCGCGATTTAATTCCCAGCCGTCTTGGAGGCTCAATCATCGCCAGCCATATTCGCATTCCCGATGGTGGCACTGTGCCAGATATGGTGCATTTCCATTCGGTCGGCTTTCAGCTGATTTACTGTTATAAGGGCTGGGTTGATTTGGTCTATGAGGATCAGGGCCCACCTTTCCGGTTGTATGCGGGAAACTGCGTGATCCAACCCCCTGAAATCCGCCATCGGGTTCTGTTTGCAAGTGATAATATTGAAGTGATCGAAATTGGTGTGCCTGCAGAGCATGTCACGACGATTGATCACGATATGGAATTGCCAACAGATGAACTGAGACCCAACCGGGTATTTTTGGGGCAAAAATTTGTTCATTGTCAAGCGCACGACGCTGAATGGCTGCCCTACCGCCTTCCAGGATTCTTAGCACGCGATACTAGTATTTCACACAATACCCAAGCTGTTGCCGATGTGCAGGTTATTAAGCTAGGGAAGGGTACGCCAGTTTGGTCCACGCACAACAGTGACATTCATTTTACCTTCGTGCTAGACGGAAGCCTGACCCTAGAAGGTGGAGATCAACTAGCGCAGCATTTGGTCGCGGGCGACGCATTTGTGATCCCGCCTGGTATGCAATTTCGCTACAATACTCCGTCCAGAGACGTCAGTCTGCTAGAAGTGAGTTTGCCTGGTGATGTTGAAACAGAATTTTTGTAGGCTTCATGTCGTGGATACTGTGACCACCTTCAATAATCTGAGGCCTAGTGCTTCTTGCCTTTTTACTTAAAAAACCCAAGGATACTCATATGAACCAAGAACTTATTCAAGCTGCAAGAAATGTGAGGAGCAATGCCCATACACCCTATTCCAATTTTCAAGTTGGTGCTGCTATCCGTACGTCCGCTGGTACCATTTTTGTTGGCTGTAATGTTGAAAATGCTGCCTATCCGGAGGGCACATGTGCAGAGGCAGGAGCTATTGCTGCAATGTGTGCGGCGGGTGAATATGAAATTTCTGAAGTAGCTGTCATCGCTGGTGGCAGCCGTCCTGTGCCGCCCTGTGGGGGATGTCGGCAAAAGCTGGCTGAATTCTCTGCGGGCGCGGTTCTGGTCACCATGGTGGCCATGGACGGAAGTATGCAGGCAACAACTGTTGCAGACTTACTTCCTGGAGCTTTTGATATTGACCATCTCAAGGCTGGCACGACGGTTCTGGCCCAATAATGCAAGCTCGTGATGTCTTATTCTGTCTGCGGGAGGGACGGGCCGTAGAGCCTGAGGCCATTAATCGCTTCGCAAAAGATATTGGGAACGGTCGGGTCACAGACGCGCAAGCGGGTGCCTTTGCCATGGCTGTTTGCTTGCATGGACTAGATGACGCGGGGCGCGTTGCGCTAACATTAGGCATGCGCGACAGTGGCAAGGTGTTGAGCTGGGATCTACCGGGAAAGGTTATCGACAAGCATTCAACAGGTGGTGTTGGTGATGCTGTCTCGCTACTTTTAGCCCCGATGCTTGCGGCGGTTGGAGCCTTTGTACCTATGATTTCGGGCCGTGGTTTGGGCCATACGGGCGGCACCCTCGACAAACTTGAAGCCATCCCGGGGCTACGGACCCATTTTTCTGAGTTACAGTTCCGCTCGATTGTTAAAGCGGTGGGCTGTGCGATTGTAGCCCCCACACCGGATATTGCTCCTGCTGATCAACGGCTTTATGCGGTGAGAGATGTCACTGGTACGGTGCGCTCAACGGATTTGATCACCTCCTCGATTTTGGCGAAGAAATTGGCTGCCGGGCTTGAGGCGCTAGTGCTTGATGTTAAAACGGGCTCAGGTGCAGTGATGCAGGATCTAGGTGTGGCGCGGGCATTGGCACAGGCTTTGGTACGGACATCAAACGGTGCAGGATGCCCAACCAGCGCGATCATTACAGATATGAGCCAACCGCTTTTGCCCAGTATTGGTAATGCTTTGGAGATTGCTGATGTCATGCGGGTTTTCGACAGTGGGCTAGGTGCTTTGGTGGAAGTGGCCATCGAGCTGGGTACCCAACTTTTGGTGCAGGCACATGTGTTTTATACGGAAAAAGGTGCGCGAGACAAGCTAATAAAACACCTTGAAGATGGCAGCGCAAAGGCCAAGTTTGGCAAGATGGTTGCTGCTCAAGGTGGACCTAAAAATTTTGTAGAGCGCTGGGAGGATTACCTCGATATTGCACCAGCATATGAGGTTTTGGCGCCAATTGATGGTTATGTGCAGGCGATGGATGGGACAGCATTAGGGCAGATTGTTGTGGATTTGGGCGGCGGCCGACAACGCGAGAATGATCAGATTGATCACGCTGTTGGCCTGTCTGGAATTGTGCCGTTGGGTACAAAGCTGTACTGTGGCCAGCCCATGGCATTAGTACATTGTCATAATAAAAAATTCGCTGATCAAGCAATCCACGCAGTGCAGTTAGCTATATTGCTAGGACCGACGGAACCGGTTTCGAAACCCTTAATTTTGGAGCGAATTACCGGATGAGCCGGGCATTTTTGATTGTTTTGGATTCCTTAGGATGTGGCGGTGCGCCGGATGCTACTGCCTTTGGCGATGCTGGAGCCAATACTCTGGGCCATATCATCGATGCGCGACGGGGTGCGTTAAAGATGCCTAATTTAGCTGCTCTAGGTTTGGGGGCTGCACTCACACACTCCAGTGGCTTTCCGTCGCCTTGGCCCGATCCGACTCAAGGAGCTTGGGCTGTGGCTCGTGAAATCTCCAATGGCAAGGATACGCCATCAGGCCACTGGGAGTTGGCTGGTGTGCCTGTGCCTTGGAATTGGCACTACTTCCCGAATGAAACCCCCGCTTTCCCACCCAATATTATGGCTGCGTTAGCACAGTTCGCTGGGGGTAGTCTGGCCAATTGTCATGCCTCTGGCCTGCAAGTGATTGAGGCTTTTGGCGCCCAACATATAAATTTAGGTCTACCAATTTGTTATACCTCTGCAGATAGTGTTTTTCAGATTGCCGCGCATGAAGACTGTTTCGGATTACAACGGCTCTACGATTTATGCCAAAATCTTGCGCCTATTTTGCATGAGATGAGGGTGGGGCGTGTGATTGCAAGGCCCTTTGTTGGCTCTGTCGAAGCTGGGTTTGAACGCACCTTGAACCGCAAAGACTTTTCGATGGACCCACCCTCTGCCACCCTGTGTGATTGGGTGCAAAATGCGGGACGGCATGTGCACTGCATCGGCAAGATTGGTGATATTTTCTCAATGAAGGGAATTACCCACTGTCGTAAAGGCAGTGATGCTGAGCTGATGGAGCATTTGGTGGATGAGGTTCAAAACGCACCAGAAGGCAGTCTGACATTTGCTAATTTTGTTGAATTTGATAGCTTATATGGCCATCGGCGTGATCCGGAAGGATATGCGCGAGCCTTGGAATGGTTCGATGCGGCGATTGGGCCTATTTTGGCACAAACTCGCTCTGACGATTTGGTAATTTTCACGGCAGACCACGGCAACGACCCCACCTGGCGTGGTTCTGACCACACCCGCGAGCAAGTACCAGTTCTTGTCCATTGTCAAAACCTATCACAAAGGGTTAGAGCACGTGGAACCATTAGGTTCCAAGATGTTGCGGCCACTTTAGCTGAACATCTGACTGTGCCCGTTTCGGGTGAAGGCAGGAGTTTTTTATGAGCTGGAAATTGTTTCCAAAAGTTGAGTTACATCTGCACCTTGAAGGGGCTGCTGACCCCGCTTTTATCCGAGGATTGGCGGCGGAAAAATCTGTCGATATCCAGAAAATATTTGATAAAAGTGGCGCCTATAAATACGATAGCTTTAACGAATTTCTAGCAGTCTATGAGGCGGCAACATTTGCTCTAAAAAGTCCAGAGGACTTCAAGCGTCTGACGCAATCGGTTTTGGAAAATCTAGCTGAGCATAATGTTGTTTATGCGGAAACTTTCGTGTCGCCTGATTTTTGTGGTGGGCGAGATGTAGGGGCTTGGCGTGAGTATCTTGAGGCTATGCAAGAGGCGCATGTAGAGGGGGTAACTCTTAAGGGCATAGTAACCTGCATTAGGCATTTTGGGCCGGATAAAGCGCGTGAAACGGCTCGATGTGCTGCTGAAACTGCAGGCGACTGGATAGTTGGCTTCGGAATGGGGGGCGCAGAAGATGTGGGCGCTGCGGCTGATTTTGCGCGTGCCTTCGATATGGCGCGTGAAGCTGGTTTGCGATTGACCAGTCACGCTGGTGAGTGGGGCGGTGCGCAGTCGATCTGGGATACGCTTGAAGATCTGAAAGTTGAGCGAATTGGCCATGGTGTGCAGGCAATCGATGATCCAAAACTGGTAGATTATTTGGCTGAAACTGGTATTGTACTTGAAGTAAATCCTGGTTCAAATATAGCACTAGGAGTCTATGCGAATTTAGCCCAACATCCCATTGCTAAGCTGCGAGATGCTGGGGTTAAGGTAACTGTTAGTACCGATGACCCACCATTTTTCCAAACGACGATGACCAAAGAGTTTGAGAGATTAGAACAGGTCTTTGGCTGGGGTGTGGATGATTTTAACCTGTTGAATAAAACGGCCTTGGAAGCAGCATTTTGTGATGCTGGCACTAAAGACCTAATAGCTAAAAGATTGGAAACCGTATGACACTCACTATTGTGGATCACCCACTCGTACAACACAAGCTGACCCTGATGCGCGATAAGGCTACCCCAACCAATCAGTTTCGCCAGCTCTTGCGCGAAATTAGCCATCTGATTGCCTATGAGGTGACCCGAGATTTGCCGCTTGAAGACCGAACAATTGAAACTCCCATGACCATAATGCAGGCACCTGTTTTGGCAGGAAAAAAACTTGCTCTGGTATCAATTCTGCGGGCTGGAAATGGGCTTTTGGATGGAGTTCTTGAATTGATTCCTTCAGCGCGCGTGGGCTTTGTGGGTCTCTACCGCGACGAGAAAACCCTTAAGCCTGTGCAATATTATTTTAAAGTGCCAGAAGATTTAAAAAGCCGAGTTGTGATTGCGGTGGATCCCATGCTTGCCACTGGAAATTCAAGCGTCGCGGCAATTGATCTTCTGAAACAAGCTGGCGCGCGCAATATCAAGTTCCTATGCCTACTGGCAGCCCCTGAAGGCATTACCCGGATGCAAGAAGCGCATCCTGACGTTGATATTGTTACCGCCGCTGTGGACGAGAAGCTAAGTGATATAGGGTATATACTCCCCGGCCTAGGTGATGCGGGCGACCGAATGTTTGGGACTAAGTGATGTGGGTGGATGATGCCTTGGAGAATTAGTCCTCCCCTAAATTACATATCTGAACAAATTGCCTGAAGGCCCAGCCATGCCCCATCGGCCAGAATAGGGTAGGGTGACCCTGTCGGGAATGGATCTTGGGCGGCCAAATCTTGGGCCTCTGGGCTGGATATCGCGCGAGCGAAGGGGCCGGAGCTTATCTGGGCTGTTGCGAATAGGTTGATCAGAGCTGTTCGCGGCGATGGGCGAGTTGGCTGCGACAGTGCGATCTTCGCTATTTGGTTAACCTGTTCTTGTGATAGATCGTTGGATGCAATAAAACTTAGGGAGATAAGAGGCCCAGCCTGCTCAAGGTACAGCTGCACTGTATCGTAGTGTTGATTGGCTGCCAGTGCGGATAAAATATAGCCGGCTGTGACGGCGGCATCATTGGATGTGGTCACCATATTTTCAAATAATAATACATGTCCACCCGGCAGTATGATGGGGTGACTGCGTTGGCCGGGTAGGACTGATAGGCGCAGGGGGATAGTTGTGTTTAAGCGATCTACTAATTGTTTGGATGTACGAATACCCTCTGGACTGGCACAATATGGCCCCGCCAATTGCCCTATGCGCAGAGCAAGCGCATCTCCAAGTTGCACCCTTTTGACCTCAGGTAGTATTTTACTTGCATAACTGATCACGGCCTGTGGGCCCCAAAAGATAGAGATTAAGCCAATGATGACTAGGGAGGAGGCTGCTAAAATGACACGCAATCGGCCAGGATGTGGGCGGCTCATATCGATGGCTTTTTGAACTTTGAGCAGTGCCTCCAGCATAGTACGATCTGCGATTTCTAAGCTTTCCTCAGAGTCTGCACCGGGGCGCAATGTGGCTTTATCGCTCCCATGTTTCTGCACATCTACTGCAGCAAGGGACCAATGAGCTAGTGCGCGGTTTTGCATATCGGTTAATACAATAGTTGCTTCTCCGACTGATATAACTACCTCTCGCCTTTGCTCCGCAGGTCCACTGCGCCATAGACCGGTACATTCCAGTCGATCATATTCTTTAAGTACTGTCATCCGGGCCCGCTCTGCCTCTTTTCGGTAACGATAGGGCTATCCCGTGAGCTTCGCAATGGCTTCAGCCTTGGGCTCTATTTAAAGCATCTTTTTGCTTAGGCTGTTTTGGCAATGACCCGAAGTTCAAATTTCTGAATTTTACCTGTGGATGTCTTGGGCAGGTCTTGAAACAGCACGCGTTTGGGGGTTTTGAAACCTGCCAATTTGCCACGCACAAAGCCAATCACCTCGGTTTCTGTTGCGGATTTTCCAGGTAAAAGTTCAACAAATGCACAGGGTACTTCACCCCATTTGTCATCTGGCTTGGCGACCACGGCGCAGAGACTCACAGCGGGATGTGCCATAATTGCGCCTTCTACTTCGATACTGGATATATTTTCGCCACCGGAGATAATGATATCCTTCATCCGATCTGCGATCTGCATCATACTATTAGAATGCTGCATTGCTATATCTTCAGAGTGGAAAAACCCGCCCAAAAACGCTTTTTTAGTGGCTTCAGGGTTCTTGTAGTAGCCCTTCATGACTGAATTACCACGCATGACAATCTCGCCCTGTGTTTTGCCATCCATTGGAATTTGAGTACCTGTGCTGTCTACAACTGTGGTCATGTCCATCATTGGCATTGCCACCCCTTGGCGGGCTTTGAGAGCCGATTTATCTGCCTCAGGCAGCCCATCCCAAATGCTGTCCCAGAGGCATTCCACGACATGACCATAGGTCTCGGTGAGGCCATAAACTTGGGTAACATTGAAACCTAATTTTTCGATTCCTACTAATGTTGCGGGAGCGGGCGGTGCGCCTGCGGTGAAGATCTCAACCTCATGATCAAAATTTCGGCGATGTTGTGCCTTGGCGTTGACGATCATATTGAGCACAATGGGTGCACCACCAAAGTGTGAGACACCTTCCTCTGCAATCCCGTCGTATATGGCTTTGGCAGAGACATCTCTGCAGCCCACGACCGTACCACCCAATAGTGGCATCATCCAAGTATGGTTCCAGCCGTTGCAGTGAAACAATGGCACAATGGCCATGAACACTGGCTTAAGAACCATTCTCCAGCTAATTGGCGTACCCATAGTCATTAGATAGGCACCACGGTGATGGTAGACTACACCTTTGGGCCGACCCGTCGTGCCGGATGTATAATTGAGCGCGAGGCTCTCCCACTCATCGCTTGGCATAACCCAACTGTAACTGTCATTACATTTAGAGATGAAATCTTCATATTCTGGATGGCGGCCGCTAGCTAGAAAACCTGCCTCAGGGTCAGCAACTTCGATGATTTTAGGGGCTACGCCGTTCATTAAAGTGATTGCGGCTTCAACTGGGGATAGGAATTGACTATCCACCATAACTACTTTGGCTTCCCCATGCTCAAGGATATAGATAAGCGTCCCGACATCCAGCCGAGTATTGACGGTATTGAGCACTGCGCCACAAGCGGGTACGCCGAAACTGGCTTCAATTTGAGCGGTAGTGTTGGGGAGAAGTGTGGTAACTACATCTCCAGGCATAACGCCAATGCCTGCAAGTGCGCTTGCTAGCTTGCTGACCCTTGCATGGTATTGCTTGTAGGTTGCGCGGTGGGATCCATATACAACTGCGGTATGGTCGGCGAAGACAGTAGCCGCGCGCTGCAAATGTGACAGTGGCGTTAGGGGTACGTAATTTGCTTGGCACTTGCCCAAGCCTGTTTCGTCAGCCATCCATCCCATGTCGCAATTCTCCCCTTTAGAAGGCATTATCGCGCTTGCAGGAATGATTTCAAGAGGTCATGCACACTGAATGGAGCAAAAATCAAATACTATTGCGTCATTTTTTTATGGTGACAGGCATGGCTATCTTGGGCATCGTTGATAATATCATGAAATTTATTGCAGTGGAAATTAGTCTTTGGCAATTTCACTTTGTGCGTAGCTTGATTGCCGTACCCGTTATTGTAGTTTTTGGTTTACTTTTTGGATGGGATTTGAACCCAAAAGACTTTGGCTAGTTCTGGGCCGCAATATGTTTTTATCTGGTGCGATGTTTGTTTATTTTGGCTATTTAGGTTTTTTCCAATCGCCGCAGTCGCGGCTGGACTATTCACAGCGCCAGTTTTGGTGATGTTCATTAATGTGATCTGGTCCCGACGTGCCATTGGACGTGTTCGGCTTGCGACAGCCGTTTTAGGTTTTATGGGCACAATTTTAGTTCTAAAGCCCTTTGTTGGTGGATTGAACTGGGCTAACCTGATCCCTGCGTCAGCTGGGCTGATGTACGCCTTTGGCAATGTCGCCACTCGAAAATGGTGTGAAGGCGAAAGTGCTGTCGCATTGCTGTGGTCATATATGTTCTTGATACTTATTTTTGGAAGCTTGGGGGTGGCCTACCTCTATTTTAACCCTGGAGATCCGAGCAGCTACCTCACTCGTGGATGGGTGTGGCCTTCCGCTGGCGTTTGGGTATGGATTTGGTGGCAGGCGGTGTTATCGCTCGTTGGTATTGGCTTAATCATAGTGACTGGAATCATAATTTCTATCCGCTCCAAAACTAATGCATGCTGCACTGCCATTACGGCTCCAAATTAAACAATTTTTTGGTCGGTGGAGCGATCGTAGAAGCTAGCTCCATCTTTGGCCATCTGGCGCAACAGATCCGGAGCTGCAAACCGAGGGCCATAGGTAGACTCCAATTGATCACATCGTACTGCGGCATATCCTGCGCCCATCATGTCAAACCAAGACAATGGACCACCGGACCACGGCGCAAATCCCCAGCCTAAAATAGCACCAACATCCGCCTCTCGCACATCCATAAGCACACCCTCTTGTAGGGCGCGTACTGCCTCTAAAGTTTGAGCGAACATGAGCCGATGTTGCACTTCGATGAGGTCAAGATTTGCTCCCTCCTGAGTGTATTGGTCCCGCAGGCCTTGCCAGATACCAACGCGCTTGCCGCGTACATCGTATTCATAAAAGCCAGCTGAGGATTTGCGGCCTAGACGCCCTTGATCAAACAACCAAAACAAAACTTCATCTGCTTGATCATTGTCATAGGCCGTACCCATTGCTACCTTGGTAGCCTTTGCTATTTTCACGCCAAGATCAACCGAAGTTTCATCGTTCAGCTGAAGTGGTCCCAAAGGCATGCCCATCAACTTGGCCGCATTTTCAATCAGAGCGGGTTCAATACCCTCTCTCACCATACGGATACCCTCGTTGATATAGGGAATGATGCAGCGGTTAGCGAAAAAGAAGCGTGCATCATTTACAACAATTGGCGTTTTTCGGATTTGGCCTACATAATCTAGCGCTTTTGCAACTGCCCGATCGCCAGTCTCTTTGCCCTTTATGATTTCAACTAGAAGCATTTTTTCCACAGGACTGAAAAAGTGAATTCCGATAAATTGCTCTGGGCGTATGCTTGCCTTGGCCAGACCTGAGATCGGCAGTGTTGAGGTGTTGGTGGCAAAGATACAATCTTCACGGATCACAGCCTCCACATTGCGTATAACTTCAGCCTTTATGTTGGGATCTTCAAATACCGCTTCGATGATAAGGTCACAGTCTGCTAAATCTTGATAATTAATGGTGGGATTGATCCGAGCGAGCAGTGCATCTTTTTGCTCTGCTGTAATCTTTTTGTGGACAATTCCTTTATCGCAGTAAGCTGCCACATAGCCTTTGCCCTTATCGGCACACTTTTGAGCTTGATCTATCAGCACAACATTAATGCCAGCTTGAGCAGAGACCAAGGCTATGCCCGCGCCCATCATACCGGATCCCATGATGCCTAATTTCCGCACAGATTGATTCGACACTTCCGCAGGCCGTACGGCACCTTTTTCAAGGGCTCCTTTATTAATAAATAGGCTGCGGATCATGTTGGAAGAGGAAGGGTTCATTAAAACAGATGTGAACTGCCGAGCCTCAATTTTTAGAGCTGTATCAAAGGGTACTGACGCGCCCTCATAGATTGCGCTTAAAAGAGCTTTGGCCGCAGGATAAACCCCCATAGTTTGAGCGTTAACCGTGGCGGATGCGCCCACAAAGGTCATGAAACCTGTGGGATGGTAGGGTGAGCCGCCGGGCATCTTATAGTCCTTAGCGTCCCAAGGTTTGATTAGATCTGTATCTTTGGCTGCCATAATCCATTCTTTGGCGTCTTGCAAAGGTGTGCTGCTGACCGCATGAATGATGCCGGCAGCTAAAGCTTGAGTGGGAGTACTCAATTTGCCTTGAAACAAAAATGGGCTTGCCGCCATTACGCCCATTTTGCGTACCAAACGGGTGGTGCCTCCCGCACCTGGGAAAATACCGACCTTAATTTCGGGTAGGCCAATTTTGGCCTTTGGGTTGTCTGCAGCGATGATGTGATGGCACGCTAAAGAAATTTCTAAACCGATCCCCAACGCCGTGCCGGGCAAGACAGCAACAAATGGTTTCCCGCCTTTTTGGGTTTTGAAATCCATGCCTGCTAATTCGATCTTGCGAATGATGTGGTGAATTTTCATGACCATATCGAAACAGCCTTGAGCTGGGTTGTCAGGGTTAATCTCTTTAATTTTGGAGATTATTGCCAAGTCCATGCCAGCGGCAAAGTCCGCCTTGGCAGATGTGATAATTACGCCTTTGATGGCCTTATCTGAAATGCAGCTGTCGACTATGGTATTGAGATGAGCGAAGCCTTCTTCGCTCATCACATTCATGGACCTGTTGGTGCAGTCCCAAGTGAGAGTTGCAACACCGTCTGCATCTTGAGTTTTGGTGAAATCAGACATGGGGGTCTCCTTTGCGCTGTATCTTGTCATGCTGCCCAGCTGGGTTGGCCCATAGCGTTCTTTTATATAGCTATTCTGCCAGTGGTCGCCCTTGTTGTTCAACTGGTAATTAAACGGCATTGGAAAGAAAGGAAGTGATATGTAATTTATTTAAGTCTTAAAGGCTGGGTTAGTCCAGCAGTCAAAAATATGGCCTAAATGGCTTGCAGTCTGCCCCCTCTTATTGAGGCCCCTTGGTGTTTTATAGTTTATATCCGTTCGATGATAGTGGCTGCTCCCATGCCGGATGCGACGCAAAGGGTAGCAAGTCCAGTGCCTTTGCCACTGCGTTCCAGCTCATCCAGCAACGTGCCAATAATAATCGCGCCCGTAGCTCCCAAAGGGTGGCCCATGGCGATGGATCCACCGTTCGTATTGACTCGGCTATCATCAACATTAAAAGCTTGCATGAAAAGCAGAACAACCGCGGCAAATGCCTCGTTGACTTCAAACAGGTCGATGTCGGAAATTGACATTCCACTTTCCACCAAGATTTTTTTGGTTACTGGCACTGGTCCAGTCAGCATAATTGTGGGATCGGTGCCTATTTTTGCCGTGGCGCGGATGACCGCGCGGGGCTTTAGGCCATGAGCTGCACCGTAGGCTTTTGAACCGATCAAAATGCCGGCGGCACCGTCCACGATGCCTGAAGAGTTCCCGGCATGATGTATGTGGTTGATCCGCTCAAGATGTGGGTATTTCATCAAGGCTATTTTATCAAATCCGGGCATTGATTCACCCATATCTTTAAAGGCAGGCTTCAATGCGCCTAATGATTGCATATCGGTACCGGGGCGAAGATATTCATCTCGTGTTAAAATTGGCAAGCCATTAATGTCGCTCACTGCTATTACAGAGCCATCAAAACGATTTTCAGCCCAAGCAGTAGCCCCGCGCTTTTGGCTTTTTACGGCCAATAAATCCGCATCTTCGCGCGAGAACCCGTATTCTGTTGCAATGATATCTGCCGAAATACCCTGCGGCACAAAATGATGTGCCATGGCAATTGATGGGTCAACGGCAATTGCCGCCCCATCGCTGCCCATTGGCACGCGGCTCATCATTTCAACACCACCCGCAATATAGGCTTCGCCTGCACCGCCTCGGATTTGATTGGCGGCCAGATTAACGGCCTCCATGCCGCTAGCGCAAAACCGGTTGATCGATAGGCCGGGGATGCTTTCATGAAGTTTTGAGGCTAGCACCGCCGTACGTGCTAGGCATCCGCCTTGCTCCATTACTTGGGTGACGTTTCCCCAAATCACATCCTCTACCGCGTGGCCGTCCAACCCGTTGCGCTGCTGCAAGGCATTAAGTACGCCCGCGGACAAGCGTGCTGAGGTTACCTCATGCAGGCTACCCTCCTGG
>TARA_B110000208_G_scaffold60474_1_pt1 | contig 20889 bp, 18 predicted proteins | sample TARA_B110000208 | Tara Oceans TARA_B110000208 (sample SAMEA4397426) | marine metagenome | biome: Polar Biome; feature: [SRF] surface water layer (ENVO:00010504); material: water (ENVO:00002006), including particulate matter (ENVO:01000060) such as... | depth 5 m
AAAAATAAAATAGAACATGATGAGATAATTAAAGCTGAATCTAAAAATCTCAGTTTCTTTTATGCTGATGGAACCCAAGCACTAAATAACGTTACCTTACCCGTTTACGAGAATAAAATTACTGCGCTTATTGGTCCGTCAGGTTGTGGGAAATCAACCTTTCTAAGATGTTTTAATAGGATGCATGACCTTTACCCTGGAAATCGATATGATGGTCAAATTTTTCTACAGCCTGATAATACCAACATTCTTTTGCCAGGCGTTGACCCAATAGAGGTCCGTATGAGAATTAGTATGGTGTTTCAAAAACCAAACCCTTTTCCTAAATCAATCTATGAAAATGTAGCTTACGGGCTTAGGGTTAGAGGTGAATCAAACAAGCGTAGATTAGATGAAAAAGTTGAAGAGGCATTAAAAGGCGCATCATTATGGAATGAAGTAAAAGATCGCTTACAAGATCTTGCATTCAATCTCTCGGGTGGTCAGCAACAAAGATTATGTATCGCAAGGGCTTTAGCAACAGAGCCGGAGATTATGCTTTTTGATGAACCAACTTCAGCGCTAGATCCAATTGCTACAATGAATATAGAAGAATTAATGTCAGAACTAAAACAAAAATTATCAATATTAATTGTGACTCATAACATGCAACAAGCTGCCAGAATTTCTGACTATACCGCTTACATGTATCTTGGAAAATTAGTTGAATTCGATGCAACCAATCAAATCTTTACAAACCCGTCTAAAAAAGAAACAGAGGACTATATCACTGGTAAGTTTGGATAGTTAAATTAGGACTTTATTTTTTCAACTAAAAATTCTGCTGCTTTAATCGCTTTTTTATTATCAGGCCCCTCTGTCATAACTCTTATAAGTGGCTGAGTCCCTGACTTCCTAATAAGAATACGCCCTTTATATTCCATTATTAATTTTGCATCACTAATAGCTTTCTCCATCGATGGTGATGTTAGATTTACTTTTTTTGTAATTGGTAAATTAATCAAAATTTGTGGATACATTGGAATAGATCTTAATGCCTCATCTATAGGCTTTTTAATATTAATGATTGCATCTAAGACCTGTAATGCGGAAATAATCCCATCACCAGTTGAATGTTTATCAGTTATAAGGATATGCCCAGAATTTTCACCTCCCAACGTCCAATCTTTCTGATAAAGCATCATTGAAACATAGCGATCCCCAACATTTGAACGGACGAAAGGTATACCCATTTTTTTACACCGCTCTTCAAATGCTAAATTTGTCATCAAAGTGCCGACAACCCCACCTTTTAACTTGTCATTCTTATAATAATTCTGAACTATTAAAAATAATAATTGGTCTCCGTCAATAAGGTCGCCATTCGAATCTACCATGATTACACGATCGCCATCACCGTCAAATGCAATACCTAAATCAGCCTTATTACGTAACACCTCTTTTTGTAAAAATTCAGGGTGAACCGATCCAGCATTATGGTTGATATTTAACCCATCAGGATTGTTATTTATCGTAATAATCTCGGCTCCAAGATCAGAAAATACTTTTGGGGCGACCTGATAGGTCGCTCCGTGAGCACAATCCAATATAATTCTCATTGAGTTGAGGTTAAAACTTGGATTTACAGTATTTTTACAGAAACTTACGTATTGATCAATTGCGTCATTAACTCGCCTTGCTTTTCCTAAAAGTTCTGGCGGAATATTCTTAATCTCTTGATCTAGTAATGCCTCAATCTTTAACTCAACCTCATCTGATAATTTGAGACCTAAACTTGAAAAAAACTTTACGCCATTATCTTCAAACGAATTATGTGATGCTGAAATTACTACCCCAATTTGAGCGCCTAATGATTTTGTTAAAAATGCTATTGCTGGAGTTGGAATTGGTCCTGTTAGAAAGACATCAACACCTGCTGATGAAAAACCTGCCTCCAAAGCTGATTCAAGCATGTAACCTGATATTCTTGTATCTTTACCAATAACAACTGATGGTTTTTTTTCATGCTTCCATGATTCAGTCAATACGACACCAGCCGCATAACCAAGCTTAATGAAAAATTCTGGAGTTATTGGGTATTCTCCAGTTTTGCCTCTTATGCCATCAGTTCCAAAATATTTTCTTGTCATGTAAATGTTATCTTATTTTAGTTGTAAAATTTTAAGTGCGTTTTTTGTTTCTTTAACGTCATGCACTCTAACTATTCGAGCACCCCTTAAAATACTAATTGCAGCCATGATTGCGCTTCCATAAATAATATCATTTTCTCCATCGCCAACAATTTTTCTTACCATTGATTTTCTTGATACTCCAATAAGTAGTGGTTTTGATAGGGAATTTAGTTTGTCAATTGATTGGAATAATTTTAAATTATTTTCATATGTTTTACCAAATCCGAAGCCAGGATCTAAGATAATTCTTGATTTATCTATACCAAATTTCTCACAAATAGTGATTCTTTCTTGAAGAAATTTTCCTACTTCTCCAGCTACATCTTTATATGATGGATTAAGCTGCATATCCTGGGGACTTCCCTTCATATGCATCAAACATATCATAACATCTGAGTTTAAAACGATGTCTAAGCACCTAGGTTGTCTTAGAGCATATATATCATTAACCATCTCTACTCCAAGATCAATACCAAGTTCCATTATTTCTGGCTTATATGTGTCAATTGAAACTGGGATATTAAAATCTTTTTTTATTGCTTTTATAACAGGTTCAATTCTTTCTCTTTCCAAATCAATTGGGGTTATCTTTGCGCCAGGCCTTGTCGATTCAGCGCCAATATCGATTATATTTACACCATTATTAATCATCATCTCAGCATGCTGAAGCGCTCTTGAGAGATTATTAAATTTTCCACCATCTGAGAAAGAATCAGGAGTTATATTAAGCACCCCCATAATTAGAGGCTCTTTATTTTTTTGGAGAAGTGATTGTATTGAGTTCATAAAAAATCAGAGGGCTTTCGCCCCCATCTTATTTATTCTTTGCTGATGGCTGTACTGAAATACTATCAGATGGGCCTATAGTTGGTCCTTTCTTTTTAGAAGGAGGCTTTGCTGAAGCTCTTGATGGCTTCGGTGCTCTAACTTTTTTACCTGCCATTATATCTCCAATCTGATCGCTATCGATTGTTTCGTGCTCCAGAAGAGATTTAGCCATCACCTCCACTTTTCTTTTATTTTTTTCAATTAATTTACGAGCAATTTTATATTGTTGATCTAATATTGATTTTATTTCTGTGTCAACTTTTAGTTGAGTAGCCTCAGAAATAGACTTAGTGTTTAAAAACGAATCTTGATTGTCATCTACATAAACCATAGTACCCAATTTATCTGACATACCGTATTTCGTTACCATCTCTCTAGCAAGTTTTGTTGCGCGTTCAAAATCATTTGCGGCGCCTGTCGACATTTGCTTCATGAAAACTTCTTCTGCTATTCGGCCCCCAAAAAGAATTGATATTTCTTCCAACATCTTACCTTTAAAGTTACTGAAGCTATCGAATTCCGGAAGCTGCCAAGTAAGTCCAAGAGCCCAACCTCTTGGCATAATTGTTACCTTATGAACTGGGTCAGAATTTGGAAGCAACATCGCAACAACAGCATGCCCTGACTCATGATATGCGGTATTTCTTCTTTCCTCTTCACGCATAATAAGTGACTTTCTTTCTGGTCCCATAAAAATTTTATCTTTAGCTTCTTCAAAATCTTCCATATCAACAGTCCGCTTATTACTTCTTGCAGCAAATAATGCAGCCTCATTAACTAAGTTTGCTAAATCAGCTCCTGAAAATCCAGGCGTACCCCGAGCAATAATCCCTGCTTTTACATCAGGATCAGCTGGAATTTTTCGCATATGGACAAGTAGAATCTCTTCCCTTCCCTTTATATCGGGCAATGAAACCATAATTTGCCTATCAAAACGCCCTGGTCTTAATAATGCCTTATCTAGGACATCAGCCCTATTTGTCGCAGCTATCACAATAACTCCCGAATTTGGTTCGAAGCCATCAAGCTCTACTAGTAATTGGTTTAATGTCTGCTCACGCTCGTCATTTCCACCGCCAGTTCCAGAACCTCTGCTTCTTCCAACAGCATCTATTTCATCAATAAAAATAATGCATGGCGAGCTTTTTTTTGCTTGCTCAAACATATCTCTAACTCTTGCCGCACCTACACCAACGAACATTTCAACAAAATCGGAACCAGATATAGTGAAAAATGGAACATCTGCTTCACCTGCAACAGCTCTTGCAAGAAGTGTCTTACCTGTTCCAGGAGGCCCCACCATTAGAACTCCTCGTGGAATTCGCCCACCCAACTTGTGGAATCTTGATGGATCTTTTAGAAATTCTACTAATTCATGAACTTCTTCTTTTGCTTCATCACATCCCGCAACATCCTTAAAAGTCGTTTTATTAGTAGTTTGATCAAGTTGCCTTGCTTTGCTTTTTCCAAAAGAGAAGGGCCCACCACCTTTATTACCACCCTGCATTTGTCGCATAAAGAATATCCAGACGCCAACCAACAAGATCATCGGGAACCATGAAATAAATATACTCATAAATAATGATTGTTGTTTAGCTGGTTTTGCGTCAACCACTACATTATATTTTAGTAAATCTGACACTAAATAAGGATCGGTAGGAGCGTATGTTGAAAACTTTTTTCCATCAGAAGTAATCCCAGTAAGGTTATTACCATCAATATCTACTTTAGAAATACTTCCTGATTTAACTTGTGCCATAAATTCAGAGTAGACTAATTTATTTTCATATCTTGTCGATCCAGAGAATTGGTTAAATATAGTCATCATAAATAGACCTACTGCTAACCATATTGCTATACTTTTAATATTGTTATTCACATTTTTACCTATTAAATTAGTTATTGAATGTTATTACTATTATATCTAAACTTAGATATCTTTAAAATCTACATCTTTACCTTCTCGTAACCTAAAACAAATATCTCCGAACTTCTATCTCTTGAGGAGCTTGGCTTAATTCTGATTACCTTTTTAAAAAATGGTTTAACAGAATCAAAAAAGCTATCGAAATCAGCCCCTATAAATGACTTGACCAATAAATGTCCATTCGGTTTCAACCAATTGCAAGAAAAATCTAAAGCAAGCTCATTTAGATAAATAATTGCTGATTGATCAACTACCTTTATCCCTGATATATTGGGGGCCATATCAGAAATTACAAGGTCTACCTCTAAATTATTTAATTTATTTTCTACCTCGAACAGGACTTCATTATCTCTAAAATCACCCTTAATGAATTCAACTTTTTTAATAGGCTGCATTTCTAATAAATCTAATGCAATTACTTTACCATTTACACCTATTTTTTTTACAGCTACTTGAGACCAGCTTCCTGGCGCCGATCCTAAATCAACTACTGTTGTATTCTGACCCAACAGATTATATTTCTCATTAATTTCTATCAATTTATATGCAGCTCGTGAACGATAGCCATCTTTTTGAGCTTCCTTAACAAAAGGGTCGGAAATATGTTCAGACATCCAGCTTTTGCTAGTTCTTGTTCTTTTCATCTGATATGATTCACATCCTAATAATTTAAGAGAAAAAAATGCTAAATTCAAAACAAATTTCATATTTAAAAGGGCTTTCTCACTCTCTTAGCGCTGTGGTTCAAATTGGCAACAAAGGCCTTTCCGAGTCAGTATTTAAAGAGATTGAAGAAAGTCTAAAAGCACATGAGCTTATTAAGATCCAAGTTCAAAATAATGAAAAAATAAAAAGACAAGAATTTCTAAGCTTAATATGTAACAAATTAGATGCAGTTTCAATTAATCATATCGGCAAACAAATAGTTGTTTTTAAGGCTAATATAGAATCAAAAATTAAGCTTCCTTAATGCTAACGTATTTTTAGAATCAAAAAAATACCCAAAACACATTCAATTAAGAATGCAGCGCTTGCTATGCCGTGCCATGTTCCAGACCTACTGATAAAAACACTCTCTATTATTTCTTTTGAAACAGAACTATCTCTAATATTTTCAAGGAGCGGGTTAATGCCAAAAAAACTGATCATAATCAAACTCAACATTAATATTATGAGCCAAAAAGTTATGGATTTAAAAAAAGATAAACTTGCTTTTTTAAATCCATAAAACAAGAGAAAGCCTGAAGAAAACATTCCAAATAAATTCATAAAAGTAAACATGTCGCTTGCTATTGCTCCAGCGACATAAGAACTAGGCACCTTATTGAATAATATTGTTGTGACCATCAACATCGTCCATACTCCACCAACCCAAAGTGAAGAAATAATTATTGCTAACTTATGTAAAAATGGATTCATAAATTAAATATAAGATACTTTTATAATCTCATAATTCTTTAGACCACCTGGCGACTCAAACTCAACCACATCTCCTTCCTCCTTACCAATCATTGCCTTAGCTAAGGGAGAGTTTATTGATATTTTTCCAAGCTTAATATTGGCTTCATCATCACCAACAATTTGGTATGTTGAATTTTTCTCTTCATCTAAATCCTCTATCTCCACTGTAACTCCAAAAACACATTTTCCGTCAGCACTCAATGAGGCAGGATCAATTATGACTGCTTGCGAAAGTATTGCTTCAATTTGAGCCAACCTCCCCTCTATAAAACCTTGACGCTCCTTTGCAGCATCGTATTCTGCATTCTCAGATAAATCTCCTTGGGCCCGTGCCTCTGCAATTGCTTCGACAACCTCAGGTCTATCAACACTTTTTAATTGCTTTAATTCTGCCTTTAAGAGCTCTGCGCCATTTCGGGTAATTGGAATTTGATTCATTAAACTGTTCCTATTTAAAAGCTACCTTGATTTAAGATATTCATAATTATTGAGTCTATTTTAAGAAGATATTTTATGCAAGCTTTGTAATGATGAAACGCTTAGTTCTTTTGAGTAATTCATTGCTTTACAGGCAGCTCGTGCACCAAAAAGTGTTGTGTAATAGGTAACTTTATTCTGCAACGCATTTCTCCTAATCTCATATGAATCAGCAATAGCTTTTTTATTCTCAGTAATATTCACAATAAAATCAATTTCGCCATTTTTAATCATATCTACAATATGTGGCCTACCTTCAGCAACTTTATTTACTGAAATCACATCTAAATTATTTTGTTTTAAAATAGCTGCTGTACCTTTAGTTGCTACCAACTTAAAGCCTAAATTATTAAGTGACTTTGCAATATCAATCACATTTTTATGATCTTCTTTTCGAACGCTAATAAAAGCCTTCCCACTTTTCGGAAGTGATGTAGAAGCACCAAGCTGAGACTTGATGTATGCTTCTACAAAAGTTTTACCAATCCCCATCACTTCACCAGTTGACTTCATCTCTGGCCCTAAAATCGTATCCACACCTGGAAATTTAATAAACGGGAAAACAGCTTCTTTTACCGAGAAAAAATTAGGTTCAATTTCTTTTGCTAAATTTAACGCCTTAAGTGTTTTGCCAGCCATAACCTTGGCTGCAATTTTAGCTAATGGTCTCCCTATAGCCTTTGAAACGAATGGAACAGTCCTGGATGCTCTTGGGTTTACCTCTAAAACATATATATCCTCATTCTGAATTGCAAACTGTACATTCATCAAGCCAATTACATTCAATGCTTTTGCCATAAGCTTAGTTTGTACAATCAATTTTTTTTGCATCTTCTTTGATATGCTATAAGGCGGGAGTGAGCAAGCCGAATCACCTGAATGAACTCCTGCTTGTTCAATATGCTCCATAATTCCTGCTACTACAACAATTTTGCCATCTGAAATTGCATCAATATCAATTTCAATAGCGTCATTTAAAAATCTATCTAATAGGACAGGTGACTCATTTGATACCTTAACTGCCTCTCTCATATAACGCTCTAGATCTTTTTTCTCATGAACTATTTCCATAGCCCTGCCTCCTAAGACATAGCTTGGCCTTACAACTAGAGGGTATCCAATTTCTTCAGCTAATTTGATTGCTTGTTTGGGATTTCTTGCAGTTCTGTTAGGCGGCTGTTTAAGATTTAAATTTTCTATTATTTGTTGGAAGCGTTCTCTGTCTTCAGCTGCATCAATATCATCTGGTAAAGTACCAATAATTGGAGCCCCTTCTTGCTCTAACTCTCTCGCAAGTTTAAGTGGTGTTTGTCCTCCATATTGAACAATTACCCCCCATGGATTTTCTGTCCTGATTACTTCAAGCACGTCTTCCATAGTAACTGGTTCAAAATATAACCTGTCTGATGTATCGTAATCAGTTGAAACTGTTTCTGGATTACAATTTATCATAATGGTTTCATAGCCACAATCTCTTAAAGCGAGAGCTGCATGAACACAACAATAATCGAACTCAATTCCCTGACCAATTCTATTAGGCCCACCACCAATAATAATAATTTTTTTATTGTCAGAAGCATTTGACTCACAAACTTTTTCATAGGTTGAATAAAGATATGTTGAGGTTGCCTCGAACTCAGCTGCGCATGTGTCGACTCTTTTATAAACTGGATGAATTTTATGTTTATATCTCAAGGTTCTTATATCCTTAGTCTTCTTTTTAACAAGCTTAGCAATTCGACTATCAGAAAATCCCTTTCTTTTTATATCAAAAAGTTTTTCAGCGCTCAATGACTTCACACCCATCTCTTTAACTTTTTCTTCTGTTTCAATCAAATCTTTTATTTGATAAAGAAACCACGGATCTATCTTGGAGTGTTGAAATATTTCATCTATAGACAAACCTATCCTGAAGGCATCGCCGAGATACCATAATCGGTCAGGGCCAGGCTCTCTTAACTCTTTAATAATTTCATCTTTATCTATCGATTTTTCAGAAAATCCATCCACGTCAATTTCAAGCCCTCTTAATGCTTTTTGAAGTGATTCTTGGAATGTTCTTCCAATAGCCATAACTTCTCCAACTGATTTCATTTGAGTTGTAAGCCTATAATCTGCTTGCGGAAATTTCTCAAAAGCAAACCTTGGAACTTTTGTTACAACATAATCAATAGATGGTTCGAATGATGCAGGAGTAAGTCCACCTGTTATATCATTACTTAATTCATCAAGGGTGAAGCCAACTGCTAATTTGGCAGCAATTTTAGCGATTGGAAAACCTGTAGCCTTAGATGCTAATGCTGAAGATCTTGATACTCTTGGATTCATCTCTATGACTATCATGCGGCCATCATCAGGATTTATTGCAAATTGTACATTTGATCCTCCTGTTTCAACTCCAACCTCTCTTAAAACATTGATTGATGCAGTTCTCATTAATTGATATTCTTTATCAGTTAAGGTTTGTGCAGGAGCAACAGTTATTGAGTCGCCTGTATGCACACCCATGGGATCTAAATTTTCTATTGAGCAAATAATAATACAATTATCTTTTACGTCTCTTACAACTTCCATTTCAAACTCTTTCCAACCCAGAAGTGACTCTTCTATTAGTAATTCGTTTGTAGGTGAAGCATCCAAACCTCTTTTGCAAATATCAACAAATTCTTCTTGATTATAAGCAATTCCACCTCCGCTTCCGCCCATAGTAAAAGAAGGTCGAATAATTGCAGGGTAACCAATTCCTGATTGAACTTGCTCTGCTTCTTCTAAGCTATGAGCTATCACTGAACGAGCTGACGCAAGATTAATCTTACTCATTGCTTCTTTGAATTTTTGTCTGTCTTCTGCCTTGTCAATTGCTTCTTTTGATGCCCCTATTAACTCAACATTATATTTCTCTAGCACCCCATATTTATCTAAATCTAAAGCGCAGTTAAGTGCAGTTTGGCCGCCCATTGTTGGTAGAAGTGCATTTGGCTTCTCTTTTTTTATTATCTCTCTTACAATCTCCCATTGAATAGGCTCAATATATGTTTTATGCGCAATATCAGGATCTGTCATAATAGTTGCAGGGTTTGAATTAACTAATATGACCCTATACCCCTCCTCCATCAACGCCTTGCAGGCTTGAGCACCAGAATAATCAAATTCACATGCCTGACCAATAATAATTGGGCCTGCGCCAATAATAAGGATTGATTTTATGTCGGTACGTTTGGTCATTTATTACCTTTCATCATATTAATGAATTGATCAAACAAATAATCCATTTCCGAAGGGCCTGGGCTAGCTTCAGGATGTCCTTGGAAGCTAAATGCTGGCACATCTGTCCGACTAATGCCTTGAAGTGTCTTATCAAATAATGAAACATGAGTAATTTCAAGATTAGTGGGAAGCGACGAAGTGTCAACAGTAAACCCATGGTTTTGACTTGTAATAAAGACTTTTCCTGTTTTTTTATCCTGAACAGGATGATTCGCGCCATGATGTCCAAATTTCATTTTTAAAGTTTTTGCTCCACTTGCCAGGGCTAACAATTGATGGCCTAAGCAAATACCAAATATAGGTAATTTTTTCTCTAAAATAACTTTAATATTGTCAATAGCGTAATCACATGGTTCAGGATCTCCTGGTCCATTGGATAAAAATACACCATCAGGCTTTAAAGCCAAGACATCTTTTGCTGAAAACTTTGCTGGAACAACAGTTATTTTACAATTTCTTGAGTTAAGCATTCTCAATATATTTCTCTTAATTCCAAAATCATAGGCAACCACATGGTACTTAGGCTTAGGTATTTTTTGATAGCCTTCACCAAGCATCCATTCACCATCTTTGGCTATATATTTTTTTTTAGTTGAGACAACGCTTGCAAGATCCATTCCAGTGATTCCAATAAAGGATTGGGCTTTTTTTACAGCCTCTTTTCCATCAATAGTGCCAGCCATAATACAACCAGACTGAGATCCATTAATTCTTAAATGTTGTGTTAAAGCTCTTGTATCGATTTCTGATATCCCAACTATTTTTTGACCTTTAAGATATTCTGATAAAGACATAGTAGCTCTAAAGTTCGAATGTATTATCGGCAAGTCTCGAATAATTAGACCTTTCGCACGCACTTTTTCTGATTCTAAATCTTCCAAATTCACCCCAGTATTGCCAATATGAGGATAGGTGAAGGTAATAATTTGTTCTGTATAGGAAGAATCTGTGAGTATTTCTTGGTAACCAGTCATTGATGTATTAAAAACTACTTCGCCGACAACAGAGCCCTTAATACCAATTGAAGTGCCTCGAAACTTTGTTCCGTCTGCAAGCGCTAGTATGGCCGGCAATTTAGACGACAAGAAAATTCTCCAATGTAAATTATCTAGTAGATACAACAAACGGGTGGTTTTAGGTCCGCCCGTCAATATTAGTATAAATCATTCGTAACTTTACTACAATTTAAAATTTGAAAATATTGCTTATTTTTTTAAATTTAATACGTCCATCATATCAAATAAACCAGCTTCATGATTTGATAAAAATTTAACCGCCTTGATGGCGCCTATTGCAAAAGTAGACCTACTCCCAGCCTTATGTGTTAGCTCAATTCGCTCACCATCCCCTGCGAACAAAACTGTATGATCACCAACAATATCTCCACCCCGAATGGTAGAAAAACCAATTTCATTCTTTTTGCGCCTATTTGTATTGCCTTCACGATGAAAAACTCCATTTTCTTTAAGGCTTAAATTTGCAGTTTTTGCTATAGCCTCACCCAATCGAATCGCTGTTCCTGATGGTGCATCTATTTTCTCACTATGATGTGATTCAATAATTTCCATATCAAAATCTTCGTGAAGAACCTTTGTGGCATCTTCAACCAATGAGACTAATAAATTAACTCCCACGCTCATATTGGGTGCGAAACAAATTGAAATATCTTTAGCTGCTTGAGAGATTTTCTGTTTTTCTTCATCTGAAAATCCAGTTGTACCTAGAATATACTTAACATTGTTTTTAATACATACAGTTAAATAGCCTATTGAAGCCTCAGGCCTTGTAAAATCTATTAAGTAATCCCCTTTTTTTATTACGGACTTAATATCATCATTAATCATAATGCCTGTTTTAATACCAATTAATGATCCGGCATCCATACCTAAAATATTAGAAGACGGTTGATCAACTGCTCCAGTTAATAACAAATCAGAATCAGCTAAAATTTGTTTTATCAAAGTTTGTCCCATCTTTCCAGATGCTCCAACAACAATTATTTTTAAAGGGTTTCTCATGTATTTAAAATCCTATTTTTTCCAATAAAATATCAAAGTAACCAGCATCATCTTTCTCTGGGAGAGAGTCGATAATATCTTGCTTGATCGCCTCATTTATAGATTCCGAAGTGTCTACGGGTTCCGGTAAAACTATCTCAGTCGGCAATTTTTTATCTTCGACTACTAAAGGTAAGCTCTCTGGTTTGGTAGATTCTTTTTCTTTGCTAGATACATCAATCTCATTATTATCTTTTTTTGGTATGACCTCGCCAGTTATATTTTTTAATAGTTCATCGACAAAGTTTAAAACGACATGTCTCTTTTCAATCACTATATCTTTCACTCTCATTACATACACATAATCCCATCTCTCCTTATGGAAGGTATCTTTAATTAATGGAGTGCCCAGAACAAAACGTACTTGTGCTTTAGTCATTCCTGGTTTGAGCTTCATTAACATTTCAGAAGATATCGCATTACCTTGCTGTATATCAATCTTGTAAACCTTAGGTAAAAACTCAGGGACTGAATCTAATGAGGAACAGGATATCAGATTAAATAATAAGAAAATTAAAAAATAATCATATAGATATGTCTTTATTTGCATACGTTCATAATATAACATGTTAGATATTAAATTAATTTAATTTTAGAGTTTACTATTTTCGGAGTTATTTAATTATGACACAGCATGATGATCTAAAAAAAACAGGCCTTAAAGCAACACTACCTAGACTCAAAGTACTTAGTATTTTTGAGAAAAATAAAGATAAGCATCTGTCTGCGGAAGATATCTTCAAAATAATGCTAAAGACAGATGAGGAGGTTGGCCTTGCAACTATTTATAGGGTCTTAACCCAATTTGAGCAGTCAGGGATTTTAATCCGTCATCACTTTGAAAGTGATAAGGCTGTTTTTGAATTAAACGAAAAAGCGCATCATGATCATATTGTATGTCTTCAATGTGGATTTATTAAAGAATTTGTTGATGAGGAAATTGAAAAAAGACAAAACATGATCGCTGAAAAAAATGGTTTTAAAATTATCGAGCATGCGCTATATATTTACGCAGATTGTACAAATAAATCCTGCAGTTTTAGACTAGGTGGTACTGAAAATATCGCTTAATGTCATAAACTTAATTAAGTAATTCTTTAGCGTGCTCCAGGGTAGCTTCTGTTATTTCAACCCCTCCAAGCATTCTAGCAAGCTCTTTAACTCGGCCATTTTTATCAAGAAGATTGATTTGGCTGATGGTCTCATGATTAACTTGATCTTTTGAAACTTTATAGTGATTTAAAGATTGGGCAGCAACCTGAGGTAAGTGTGTGATAACAAAGATTTGGTGTCGACGATCATCAGCTAGATCTTTCAGCAACTTGCCAACGACTTCAGCTACTCCACCGCCAATACCAACATCAACCTCATCAAAAATCATTACGGGCACATTAGCTCTTTTAATTGATGCCACTCTTATAGCTAAACTAATTCTAGATAATTCACCACCGGACGCTACCTTCTGAATAGGTTTTGGCTCTGCATTAAGATAAGTTGAAATTAAAAATTCAACTGACTCACCTCCATTCACACTAGGCTCAATTGGTTTTAAATTAACTTCAAAATTCCCATCTGTAAAAGATAAATCTTTAAGCTTGTCAGTAATAATTTTATTGAGTTCTAACGCTGCTTTTTGACGTTTTTGTGATAATTTAGTTTCAGCTTCATCATAATTTTTCTTTGCTTCATTTAGTGCCTCTGTTATTTCTTTTTTATCTATTAATTTTTCCAACAAATTATATCGATCTTGCCAATCACTACTCACAGAATCAAGTTCTTCAGGTTTTACACGATATTTTCTACAAAATTCAAATGTATCTTGAATTTTAGCCTCGACTTGATTTTTTAGATCTTCATTTAAATCTAATGTATGTAAGTACTGATTTAACTCTCGAACTAGCTCACCAACTTCAAGCGATACAGTGTCAATAATTTTCAGTTGATTGCTTAGCCGACCATCAAGTTTAGATAAGCCTGATAGGTCTGTTTGCAGTTGGTTAATTTGATTTATTACAGAGGGAGTTTCATTGTCCATTTTCGAAATACAATCTTGAATCCCACTTATTAATTCTGAACTGTTAGAAAGCATTTTATGATTTTCTTGAATTTCCTGCCAGCTAGAAAAGGAAAAATCTAACGCCATAAACTGTTTATTTTTTTCTTCGAGCTCTTTTATTTCTTCGATATAAGCTTCTTTATTTTTCTTAAAACTTTCATTCTCTTCAAAAAGATTGCGCCAATTTTCATAACACCCTCTAATTTCTTTTACCTCCTCACCAGATGCTGAAAAATTATCTAAAATCTCTCTTTGTGTAGAATTTTTTAATAATGAATGATGCGAATTTTGACTATATATATCAATAAGAAATTCACCAATCGATTTTAATTGATTGATAGTTGAAGGTATCCCATTGATAAATCCCTTAGTCCTTCCATCTTCAAATACAACCCTTCTTAAAAGAAGGTTACCTTCATCGGATTCAAGTTCGTTCTGTTTCAACCATTCCTGAGCATTGGTATTTCCCTGAATATTAAATATGGCAGAAATATCTGATTTATCAGTATTATTTCTCACTACACCACTTTCACCTCTTTGACCAAGCGCCAAAGATAGCGCTCCAATTAGGATAGATTTTCCTGCTCCAGTTTCTCCAGTTAGCGCAGAAAAGCCGCCTTTAAAGTTTAACTCTAGTTTGTCAACGATAATAAAATTTTTAATTGAAAGATTTTCAAGCATTTATAAATTTTATCCCCAATTTAATTTATTTCTAAGCATTTCAAAATAACAATAATCTTTTGGATGAAGGATTGAAATAGATTGTTTAGCTTTTTTAATTCTGATGCTGTCTTTTTTATCTAAAGGTATTTGAATTTGTCCATCAATACTTGCATAGGCTTCATCTATATTAACTATTTTAATTAATATCTCACTGTCACCACTAACAGCAATAGGCCGATTACTTAAAGTATGTGGACTAATCGGTACGATTGTAATTGCATCTAGTTTAGGATGAAGGATTGGTCCCCCTGCAGAAAGTGCATATGCAGTTGTGCCAGTAGGCGTACTTACAATCAAGCCATCAGACCTTTGTGTATGGACAAAGCTTTCATCTATAATCACCTCTAACTCGATGAGTCTTACACCGCTCCTTATAACAATGTCATTTAACGCAAAAGACTCATGAATTATTTTATTATTTCTCACAATGCTTGTTTCAATCAACATCCGATCATCTTGAATATAAAGACCATTTAAAATATTATCAATACTATCAAACATGCTATCAATGTTTAAATCAGCTAAAAAACCAAAACGACCTTGATTAACCCCAATTAAAGGGATTCCTGAGTCAACTAAAGTCCTTGCGGTGCCGAGCATTGTTCCATCTCCACCAATAATAATTGCTATATCCACTTGCTTACCAATATCACTAAGTGGCATAGATTTGAATTTATCCAAATTGATTTGATTTTGTGTTTTTTCTTCAATAACTAAATCAATATTTTTTTTATTTAAATGGGTTATTAACTGAACAAGTTGATTATGTATATCCTTATTCTCTTCAGGTGAAGGGTATTTTCCAATGATCGCAATTTTTTTAAATTTCATTACCATTATAATTTTTATTTAAACTAGATTTATTTAAACTAGCTATATTAAAGTTGAGCCAGTAAGATATATATTAAGCTATATTTTAATGCATTAACGAAATTAATTAAGGAATTATTTTATAAATTCATGGATTTAGATAAAAGGGCTCAAACTCTCTTAAAAACATTAATTAGTCATCATATTGGTGATGGTCAGCCTGTTGGCTCTAAAACATTAGCGACTGCGTCAAGTTTAGATCTCAGTCCAGCATCCATAAGAAATATCATGAAAGACCTTGAGCAAGCAGGTTTTATTACAAGCCCTCATACCTCCTCGGGTCGCATCCCAACCCAAAAAGGTTATAGATTTTTTGTTGATAGCTTAGTATCTATAAAATCACTTAATGAATTGGAGATATCCTCACTCAAAGATCAATTAATTACCTCTGATAATAAACATTTAATTAGTTCTGTTGCGGATACATTATCCCATCTGACAAAATTTGCAGGGGTAGTTTTGATTCCTCGTGCCAAAAAAGTTACTTTTAAACATATTGAATTTCTTGAATTATCTAAAAATAGAATTTTAGTGATCATCGTTACAAATGACGGGGGTGTTCAGAATAGAGTGATGTACACCAAAAATAATTACAACAAACAAAGCTTGCTTGCAGCTTCGAACTTTTTTAATCAACACTACTCTGGCTTCAATATTGAGGATGTAAAAGAGAAGTTAGTTGGCGAATTAAAAACTATGAAAGCAGAAATGGTGACACTGATGAATGCAGCAATTGAAACTTCTGGCGATACTGATGAAAACGATAATTTAGTTTTATCAGGCCAAAATAATCTTTTAGAAACATCGGAGCTGTCTCAAAACGTGTCTAGCGTTAGAAAAGTTGTTGAGATTTTTGAAAAGAAATCAGCCTTACTTCAGCTGTTAGAAAAAAGTTATCGGGCTGATGGTATACAAATTTTTATTGGTGAAGAGTCTGGCCATCAAGCACTTGACGAATGCAGTGTTATAACTGCTCCATATGAAGCTGATGGTGAAATTCTTGGGATGTTAGGAGTTATTGGTCCAACAAGAATGGCTTATGAAAGAGTTATCCCCATTGTTGATATCACTGCTAAACTATTGAGCAATTCAATTAAGTAGAAATTTTTATGAGTTATTACAATGAAGAGCCTAAATATGAACATGGTGATCCACCTAAAATAGGAATCATCTTGGCAAATCTTGGAACTCCAAGAGAGCCTAAAGCGCCTGCAGTGAGAAAATATCTTGGTCAATTTCTTATGGATAGAAGAGTGGTAGAGATTCCGAGATTTATTTGGTGCTGGATCTTATATTTCATTATTTTAGTCTTTAGGCCATCTGCCTCAGCAAAAAAATATGCGCAGATTTGGACATCTAAAGGTTCACCTCTTTTGGTGAATGCACAAGCACAATCAAAATTACTAAAAAAATATCTGGAAAAGAATCAAAAACAGCCAATAGAAGTTGCTTTGGGAATGAGCTACGGCCAACCATCAATGCAAAAAGCGTTTGATGATCTAAGACAAAAAAATTGTACGAAAATACTACTATTTCCTCTTTACCCTCAGTATGCTGCTTCATCCTCAGCATCGGCAATGGACAGCTTATGGAGGTTGTTATTAAAAACCAGAAATGTACCTGAAATTAGAACAATCCGACATTATCATGATCACTCAGCTTATATAAATGCATTGAAAGTATCGGTCTTAAATTATTGGAAAAAAAATGGGAAGCCTACTAAGTTAATAATGAGCTTTCATGGAATCCCAAAAAAATCATTATATCAAGGGGATCCTTATCATTGTGAATGCCATAAAACTGGACGCTTGTTAGCAGAGGCCTTAAAGTTAAATGATGATGAGTATAAAATTTGCTTCCAATCTAGATTTGGAAGGGCTGAATGGTTAAAGCCATATTTTTCAGAAGTTGTTGCTAACCTAGGTCAACAAAAGATGAAAAATATACAAGTAATCTGCCCGGGATTTTCAAGTGATTGCCTTGAAACACTAGAAGAAATAAATATGGAAGGAAAGTCTATATTTTTGGATAATGGTGGTAAAGGCTATAAGTATATTCCTGCTTTAAATGCTGATACTTCTTGGATTAAGGCTATGGCAGAAATATCAACATCTAACCTGCAAGGATGGATAGATCCTAAATGGTCCTTAGCAAAAGAAAAAAAATTATCAAACATAACAAAAAAACAAGCAAAAAAGTTTAAATAGGAAAAGCCTATGATAATTCTTACAGGTGGTGCAGGCATGATTGGAAGTATGGTTGCCTGGCACCTCAACACAATACTGAATGAAGATCAATTTGTAATTGTTGATGACCTTTTGAATAAAGATCAGGAGCAGAATTTCGCCAAGAGAAAGTTTATTGATTATATAAACAAAAATGATCTTCCAAAATATCTTAAAAATATTAAAAATATTACTGCTGTTATTCATATGGGTGCGATTAGTTCGACCACTGAAACAAACTTCAACAAATTACTATTATCTAATATTCGCTACAGCCAAATGCTTTGGAGTTGGTGTTCACAAAAAAAAGTACCATTCATTTATGCGAGCTCTGCTGCAACATATGGTGGAGGCGAAAATGGATACAATGATAATGAAGATTTATTATCAAAACTCAGCCCCCTTAACGCTTATGGTTATTCGAAGCACTTTTTTGACCAATGGATTTGTTCGCAAGTTAAGTCTAATCAGCCAAGTCCGCCTCAATGGTGCGGCTTAAAGTTTTTTAATGTTTATGGTCCAAATGAATATCATAAAAATAGAATGGCTAGTGTTGTATTTCATGCATTTCAACAACACCAAAAAGAGAATGAAATAAAATTATTTAAAAGTGGTAACAAAAATTATAAAGACGGGATGCAATTAAGAGATTTTATTTATGTTAAAGATGCGGTTGAGTATATTGTCTTCTTTCTAAAAAATAGTCATATTTCAGGGCTATTTAACTCTGGAACAGGTTCTGCACAGTCATTCAAAGATTTAGCCAATGCTGTTCTGATGAGTTCAAAAGGAAGTATGTCTAGTATTAAGTACATTGAAATGCCTGAGGATTTAAAAGGAAAATATCAATACTATACCGAGGCTAATCTTGATAAAATATTAGCAACGGGGTTTAATTTAAAATTTAAAAATTTAAATGAGGGTGTAAATGATTATATGAAAAATTATCTTCTTACTTCTGACAGGTATGCTTAATTTTGAAAAATAATATTATAGAAATTGTAAGTAATAGTTTTAATGCTAAAGATAAATGGGGCTTAGTCATTGGCGATATTATGCTTGATGAGTATATTAACGGGAATGTTAAAAGATTATCGCCTGAAGCTCCAGTGCCGATTGTTAATGTAAATGATAATATTTATAAGATTGGAGGCGCAGGAAATGTTGCACTTAATCTTTTAGGTTTGGGTATTAAAACAGTTATAGTTGGAGAAATTGGCGACGATAATTCTGGAGAAATTCTTAAAAGTTTATTCAAAGAAAATGGGTTACCTACTAAGCACCTTTTAAAGAAAAAAGGATCTACGACTACTAAAACTAGGGTTATGAGTGGCCAACAGCAAATAGTCAGACTTGATTATGATGAATTTTCAGCTGGCCCAAACCAAATTGAATTAAAAAAAATTTTAAAGCTTATATCAAGCAGCCCTAGTGCAATAATTATTTCTGACTATGAAAAAGGCTTCCTTACAGCTTTAGCTTTAAAAAAAATTATTCATGCAGCAAATAAGAAAAATATACCCATTCTTATTGACCCTAAAGGGAAAGATCTGGAAAAGTATCGTGGGGCAACAGCAATAACTCCTAATAAAAAGGAAGCTTATTTATTAGCAAATTTAACTAGTAAGAAAGAGAATATTCTTGAAAAATCGCTAAAAAAAATAATTAAAAAATATAATTTCACTTTTATTTCTATGACCCAAGGTGAGTATGGAATAAAGTATATAACACATAATAAAGTTGAAGAATTTCCTACAAGAGCTTCTGAGCAAGTATTTGATGTGTCTGGTGCCGGTGATACTGTTATTGCAACATTAACGGCAAGTATAATCGGAAATTTACCTCTTAAGGATGGTTTCGAGCTAGCTAATTTAGCCGCAGGAATTGTAATTAGAAAAATTGGAACAATGCCAATCGAAAAGAATGAGCTATTAATCGAACTTCACTCGCTAACAAGTATCAATACAATTAAAAAAGTTATTGGTAGCAAGGAAGATTTATTGGATCAAGTTAAGACATTAAGAAAAAATAACCCTGGTCAAGATAGCAAAAAAAAGCTAAGTATTGGTTTTACCAATGGGTGTTTTGACATTCTCCATGCCGGACATGTCACTTACCTAGCAAAAGCCAAAGAACAGGTAGATCTTTTAATTGTTGCACTCAACAGTGATAGATCGGTCAGAAAAATTAAAGGTTCTGATAGGCCAATTATTGGTGAAGCTGATAGAGCTTTAGTCCTTTGTGCCCTCGAATCAGTCGATAGTGTTATTTTATTTGACGAAAACACGCCACTAAACTTAATTAAATCAATTAAACCAGACGTATTGTTTAAAGGAAATGACTACACAATAGAAAGTGTGGTTGGGGCAAAGGAAGTAAAAAAATGGGGAGGAAAAGTTACCTTAGTACCTGTTGTTGAAGGAAGGAGCACTACTAAAATTATAAAAAAATTACGTTAAAGTAAGTCTTGAATTTTTTCAACGTAAGGTAAACCATTTTCATTACATATCTTTTTCCAATCTTTAAGGTCTGTCCAGCCATAAATAAAAATAAAATCTAGCTTATATTTTTGTGCTGTCTGAATATCATACAGCGAGTCTCCAAGAAATAATGTTGGTAGAAAATTTTTATCCTTCATTTTTTCTTCTACAATCTGATGTTTCGAAGATGGGCTTCCATAAATTCCTCCTTCAAAAAAAGAAGCGATACCTTTCTCCTTAAAAAGAAATCTTAATTCTTCTTGGTCACCGCCTGAGGCAACCATCCATGTTGATTTTTTAGTATGAGATTTAAGTTTTTCTATTCCACTCGCAACCTCACAATTTTT
>TARA_B110000208_G_scaffold35477_1_pt1 | contig 20887 bp, 14 predicted proteins | sample TARA_B110000208 | Tara Oceans TARA_B110000208 (sample SAMEA4397426) | marine metagenome | biome: Polar Biome; feature: [SRF] surface water layer (ENVO:00010504); material: water (ENVO:00002006), including particulate matter (ENVO:01000060) such as... | depth 5 m
TTTGTTGTCTGGAATATACTGGTTCCGAATATAAGATATATGATTGGGGGATTATAAATATATCATGTGACGATACTTGTGACCATATTATTAAAGGTGGTAAGGAATGTGATAAGAGTGCTACACACGTAATAACTAGTTCGGGAAAGAAACTTTGTAATACACATATCAAAAATAAGGCGTATGCCGATATGAAACTGAAGAAGGTTCCCAAGAAACCTAACCCAATACTACATATAGGCGAGAATATCGTATCTAAGTTAAGTGCTTATAACTTTCTGGATGTTCACGATGTGATCATAGAGAATCAGCCAGCGTTAAAAAACCCAACCATGAAAACGGTTCAGATGTTGCTTTATTCATATTTTCTGATCAATGGATATACATCTGATACATCCGCTATAGGTAATATCGAGATGATTAATGCACGGAACAAACTAAAAGCTTACACGGGACCACAAATAGAGTCCCCCTTTCCAAAGGAGAAAAAGAACATTTATAAAACAAATAAGTTTCTTGCAATAGAATACTGCAAAGTTATGGTGGAGGAGGAGGAGTCACAGTTTAGAGAGTTATTTTTATCGTCAAAGAAAAAAGACGATTTGGCAGACAGCTTTTTACAGGGTGTCTTCTGGATACTCAAAAAAAAATAACATCTATTATATATGACTAAATCAAAACAACTGAGAACGCGAAACCGTCGTGTCAAGAATATAAGACGGACACGACGCGGGGGGACGAAGAAATCCACTGATAGAACCGAATCACCTAGATCACCTAAATCATCTAAAAGCGGATCGGTGGACAGACGACTCGTAACCGTGGAAGATGGTTTGGAGAAGTTTGCGCTCCAGATTGCCGCGCTGAGTCTTACCGTGAATGAGAAAAACACTTCCATACAAAAAGAATTAGTTCGCTATAAAGAAGAGATGGAAGAGAGAAGTAGACTCGCGAAGTCCCAGATTCTTATCATTGAACAGAAGAGTGCTGAATTAGATAGGTGGGGTAAAGGACTCTCGAGTGCATTGGACTTTATGCGTGTATTCCAAGATGATGCTGACGGTGATAAGGGGAACTGGGTGAGGAAATCTATCGACCAAATGGTGAAGACCAAAGCCAGTGAGATAGTGCGGGCGAAGACCCTTCTTTCGCAAGAAGATATCCGTTTGCCCACAGACTTCCCTGTTCCTTTGGAACCCCCTGAACCTTTGGAACAGGGGGGTCCAAATGTTACTGGTACTTAGTTATAACTATTTAAAGCACAGGATAATAGTGATTATAAATGACCGAACTGTTATTAAACTCATTAAATACATTTTACAATAAGGATGACAATTATGCTCAACTTTGTAGTCTAATCAACCCGAAGTCTCATATTTCACTACGATTAATAGACTGGTTCGTAACTAACTATGCGAAGAAACATAATACGATCTACCTTTTAAATAGAGATACCAAGGAGATAGTAAATGACACATCTTCTGGTGGGGCGATTGTGCAGATAAATGTATTCCAAGAGTATAAATCGCAGTTGAAAGCGTTTTCAAAGAAACGTTTTGACCCATTTTGTCGTCGAGAAAGAATAATGTACGTGTGTAATGATACACCAATAAATACGACACTCGGGCAACTGAACTTTTTTAGATGGGTTTTATCTACACATTTTATAGAGTTTGTTCGTAAAAATAAAGATATTATTGAGAGTGACATGAACTTTTCATTAAAAAATACACAAGAGACGGGAATAAAAAATAAGAATGGACGTAAATCGAGACAGGAACTCTCGAAATCAGCTCTAAGAGGTCTTAATAAAAATAAATTGAGTATATGTATAACTTTTGATTAACTATTGATTACTATTGATTACTATTGATTAACTAATAACGACTTTAGGTGGACTTCTTCTTCTTAACGGTCCGTGGAGCTTCATCCTCGGTCCCACTATCACTATCGCTATCACTGCTTTCAATTAGCGTGGTCGAGCTCTTTTCAGTTACAACCCCATCGTCCTCATCGTCCTCATCGTCCGAGCGGAAGGCGAAATCGTTAAGCTTTGGTGGGACGCTAACAAGCATTTGTTCTGCTTGCCACGTGCATCCAAACTTACCCGATGCAACCCACAGTCCAGCACACTTCAGAACGAGCTTTACCTTTGATCCCTTCTTAAGGAGGTCTGCGAGGTCCACAAAGTTCTCTTCCTCTGCGTTTGAGACGTTGATTTCGTTTCGTTCGTCGTCGAAACACTTGCAGAGGATGTTCCCATCACGCTTAACGACCTTGAACTGCATCGATGGAGCCCACTTGTCGGTTGGTTCGCCTGTATCCTTATCGATAGGAATCTTCACAATCGGGTTGTAAAGAGCTTCAGCTGTATCTCGCGTCATCTTCTTGTTCTGGAGCCATGATTGAGAGTTCTTCATGCCGTCAGTGATAATCTTCTCATCGAACTTCTTGAGACATTCGTGGAGATGTTGTGTCTTCTTATCACCATCTAGACTGGGGAATGATACCCGAATGCTAAACTTGCCACTCTTATCATCTCCAAAGTAAGAAGCGTCAAATACTACATTCAGCTCCTTTGTTTGGATGTAGATGGGATTGATGCCTTCACCGTAGTTCAACCAAGACATCTTACCACCGTTGTCCATTGAACGGATTGGCGAATACCGAATCCGGTCCATCTCTACTTCTTGGGGACGCATTGGCTTCACACCCGAGCCACCGCGAAGGCGAAGAACCAGATGAAGGGTGCTTTCCTTTTGGATGTTGTAATCGGCTAGAGTACGCCCGTCCTCTAGTTGCTTCCCAGCAAAGATAAGTCGCTGTTGGTCGGGGGGCACACCCTCCTTGTCTTGGATCTTGGCCTTCACGTTTTCGATGGAGTCGCTCGCCTCAACCTCGAGTGTGATGGTCTTTCCTGTGAGTGTCTTTACGAAAATCTGCATGTTGTTTGTCTGTTTGAACTGTCTGTTTGTCTGTTTGTACTGTATGAACTGTTTGTTTGTCTTGTATTCTTACTCGTATATATCCTCTTTTGTTATACTACTACATAATATATACCACATCAAATTTTTAAATAAGTTTTTGACCGTTCTCTCAAATCATTTAAATATATCAACTGAAGTAATATAAATGAACACATGTGAGATAAATGAGTGTTTACATAAACGCACATATGGTCGTTTTTGTAAAAATCATAAAGATAATTATCTTTTGGATGAAGAGGGTTTCATAATCAGCGAGAGATTCAGTCATAAGATTACGGATTATAAAGTACTGACCCTAAAGAAGACGTGTCTGAGTATTATTGCACATCGTGCGCGAAATATAAGGTCGTTAAGAAAACAAGGAGTCTTTGATTATTACTTAATACTTCATAAGTGGTTCAAACTATCTTCAAGAGATATGAAATATATAGTTGCGTTGCAGGGAGCTTATAGAAAAAGACAGGAAACTAAACTGTTACTACTTCTTCACGGTCCAGCAGCGATACTAAGAGAGGCGTGCAATAATACCGAGGACTTTTACACATTCGATGAAATTAAAGATATTCCTCAAGAATATTTCTTCTCTTACATGGATGATAATAATATAATTTGGGGATTCGATATAAGATCACTCAACGAATTATTACAAAACTCCACTGAGAATCCATATACGCGAGTAGAGATACCACCCAAGACTCGGAAAAACATAAAAATACGAACAACAGCTATGATTAACGATGGTTTAAAAACGACTCACGATAAGACTATTTCGAATGATAAAAATGTGATAATTTACCAGCGGGTCATCGATCTGTTTTCGAGGATTGAATATGTCGGTCTAAGTTGTAACGAAAATTGGTTAATTTCTCTTTCTCTAAACAACCTTAAAAGGGTCTACCGAAATATGGAGGATATATGGAATTACAGACTACAATTGACACGCGAAGATAAGTTGCGATTATCCCCACCCAACGGGGTTAATTTTAATCGTCTTAGAGCGATTCAGCACAGTCATTCTAGGGAAGATATCATCGACATATTAATAACGGACGTTAGCAGGTTTGAAAACTCACAGGATCCCAATGATACAAAATTGGGGTACATGTATTTTATAATAGGTCTTGGTGGTCTTTCAAGAGAATGTTATGAAACACATAGCGATTGGTTATCTTTTATGTAGACTGGTGGATAAATACTTAAGAATATGTCGATATAGTAAAGTATAACAAGAGAGCGCGGTTGATAAGTAAGATAAAAAGATAAACTATATCATAACAATGGCAAAGACTAAGCAGAATAAGCAAACAAAGGAGGTTGTTGAGAAGGTTGAGAAGGTTGAGAAGGTTGAGAAGGTTGAGAAGAAGGATAAGAAGGATAAGAAGGATAAGAAGGATAAGAAGGTTGAGATTGTGACTCCGGTTGAGATTGTGACTCCGGTTGAGGTGGCGACGGTTGAGGTGACTCCGGTTGAGGTTGTGACGGTTGAGATTGATGTTGTCGATGACCCTCTCTGTGAGATTACGGCAGATTTTGCGACTCTGGTTGAGCAGCTAAAGGCGGTGCAGTCCACCATGCGAGATTTGTCTCTGTTTGCATCGAAGCTTGAGAAGCGTGTTGCCAAGGAGACTCGTGTTCTTCTCAAGAAGGCCAGTGGTAAGAAGAAGCGTCGGTCTTCAACCGGTGAGCCGAGTGGTTTCTCGAAGCCAGGTCCTATTTCGGACGATTTGAGATCTTTTCTGGGTCTTGACTCAGAGGCACTTATCGCGAGAACCGATGTGACGCGTCGAATCACCGAGTATTGTCGAACCAACGGTCTTCAGGATAGTAAGGATAAGCGTGTTCTTCTCCCCGACACAAAGCTTAAGAAGCTTCTAGGTCTTAAGAAGGGTGATGACCTCACATTCTTCAATCTTCAGAAGTATATGAAGGTTCATTTTCCGAACAAGGAGGGCGTTTACCCCACCCTCTAAACCACCCAACTACCGAACTTATACTATTAATATTCTATTTTAAGAGAACTTATAATCATGGTCGATGAAATACCCTCTTGTGATCCCTCAATCTTGGTTAATTTAGAGAGACCCTTTAAGTATGTTGACAGAGTCTTCTTATTTTTTGGGCGTATGTGCAACGATGGACTCTTGCATATCTTGAGGAAACCCTTTAAGTCATTCAATATCTCCGTTTTTATAAGATAATAACTGAGTGTATTTGTTCTTTTATTCACATTTGCGGAAGCAGATATTCTACCTAGGAGTTTCCCAGCGAGTTCATTCGACCAGTGCTTTTCGATGAGAACATAATCGAAGAATAACTCTTTACAAGAGTTATTCTTAGTTGATGAGTTAGTTGATATCGCCAGATAATAACTATGTATCAATAAAGCCCATATCTCCGTATAAGCCTCATAAATATTAATGTTCTCATTCTTCATATCGTACCTATCATTATAATGTTGCAGAAGTTCTGGTGTATCGTCCACCTCATCAAACCCCATCATATGAATTATCTCGTGGATAATTACCTTAAGAATATCTTCTTTTCGCCATACGAGTATATCGCGACCACTGGTCGATCCGCTATTAATGTTTTCAGGTGTAAAATCATCGCCATATATCACCTTTTTATAATCGGATAAATATAGATGAAGAGTAAATGACTGTCTCTTATTTCTATCCATATTTATCATAAATCCCAAAATATATATGACATGTTTGAGTAGTTCGTCTATATTTTCATGAGAACAATGTATAATTATTTGTATCGTGCAATCATCAAACTTCACACGATAACTATGATGTGTCTTAAACTGACTCAAAGTCTTTTTGAACTTATCGGGTATATATGGATTATCATCTAATCCTGTAGTTTCACTTAATTCCATCTCTTCGAGTATATATTTAGATTTAATGGCATCTATCTTTGTGAAATAATTAAAGAACTCCTTGATATGCAACTCTTCATAATCTACTCTCTTTGAGAACAATTGTTCGATATATTTAAATGAGTAATCCTCTAACATCTTAATGTCTTATAGATATAATATACGGTCGTATATGTTATCATTTATGAAATATCATCTTCATGAGGTCTTTGTGATCATTATGTGGTTTGTCGTGTTCTAGCATAAATCTAACATAGAGTTGTCCCCTGATCGTTTTATTTCCTATCGGTCTGTTTCTTAGTAATCCTGTTTCCGCATATTCAGACACACCCTTCTGAATATTTATAATACTATGGTTTGGTAGGGATATTTCAAAGTTATCCTCATAATAGTACTCATATAAGTTCATCTTATATGTATAGATTAAAGAATTATTGATAACCTTGTACTCAGATTCTTCTGTATAGAAATCGAGTGTAACCGTATACAGATCATTGTAAGTCTGAAAAACATAATTGCTCTTAGTAACAAATATTCTTATAATCCTCTCTCTACATTTGATCATTATTTCATTGCAGAATCCATTATATACCTTCTCTAAACTAACGTGTAAATGAAGAGTTAGATCCTCATATAGAGCCGTTATATCAATAACCTTAATAGTATTCATATTTAAAATCCTTTCCTTTTTCATTTTCTTAAAGAACTCATGTGTTTTAAACCGCTGTCTATACTTTTCTAACCTCACATCGAGTGTGCCTCTCGTCTCGTTAGGCATTTTACAGAATAAAGACATACAAAACCTATATTCTATAGAGCACTGTATCCTTCGAATATAGTCAAAGATAAGCTGATAATCATCTTCTGTAAATATAAAATCCCCAGGATTGAATCGATGTATCTGACACTCATTATCGTATTCTTTTCGTTTGTCTTCGTCGCATAATGTTTCATATGCTTCCTGTATCTTGTGAAAGAACTCTATATTCGTACTCGTATTTTTGTCCGGATGATATCTTCGCACTAATTCGTGATATCTCTTTTTTATATCTTGGGTCGTGCAATTATGTGGTAAGTTTAATATCTGATAATGTTTCATTGAAGAACTCCTACTTAAACTAAAGAGAGCGTTTTTAAATAAATATGTCCTTGGATTTTCAAAGACATAGAATAAAATCTTCTCTGGCTCGATGATATCCCTGTCCCCCTATGTAAATATTTGTGGGAGGAGAGTATAATATCTCTAACAGTACATCTTTTTTCATTTTATTATATTTTGGAGAGATATAATTTATCTTAAATCTCCATGACCGAAAGCTTCGCTGAATGATACTCGATTTTTCCCAGTATAACAGTAGAGTATATATATCCCTATTATTTTTCTCCTTATGATATTCTAAAGCTCCAACTTGTATATTATTCTTATGATTATAATCTATCCCACACTCTAATAGAGTCTTGATAATATCTACATCGTGATGTAAGAATAACGCGTTATTCCCGAAGAAGTTTACATGATTTATATTCTCACCATATTTATTCATAAGTCGTATGATGTTTGGGTTTATACACGATTTGAATAAGAGTGTTTCATGACACAAATCACATAGGTCTTTATGACCTTGAAAGTATTTATTCCTAAGAATAAAATATTCTTCAATTGTTTCAATACTACGCTGAAGGAATATCCCTGGTAGGGAAAAATATGATTCATTATATGGGTCATAACCACCCGTGATGAGCAATCTATTTATTTCAAACGTATGCGTGTAATCTGTGGGTCTATACATTGCATTATAATCATATAGGATTACATCCTTATCATATAAATACTGCAAACATTTGGACTCTTTGGGATAATGAAATGCGTTAAACCCAAAAAAGTTAGTTTTGGTTATATCAGCACCCAAGTCATACAAATACCTAACTGTTGCCAATTGCTTCTGCTTCATAATAGGTGTTGTACCAGTTTCATTAATAAGGTCTTTATCTCCACCAATAGAAATGAGTTCTTTCATTATCTCTAGTTCTTGTGGAAAGTGCATCAGTGTGTTTAAATTATCATCAATGAAGTGATTATTAATATCGTTGATATTATTTCGCGCCAAATATTCGTTTAGGTCCTCGTTGTCTCTAAAGGTAACCATTGTTCGTTATATAATGTAATGTATCTACACCCTAAATATTATTATGTGATAATATGTATAATGCCTCGTCTAAAAACAGCAAAGCGTCCCCGGAAAAAGAAGCAAAAGCAAACGCAAAAGCAAAAGCAAAAGCAAAAGCAAACGCAAAAGCAAAAGCAGAAGCAAAAGCAGATTATAGATGTACCTTTTTCCAGAGAAAAAAGCAGGGGGTCCAGAGCAAGCTTGGGTCAAATTAATTATCATTATCAAGAGTTCGGTAATACATTTAGATACTTTGATATACTCCTGAAGAAGAATAAACGATTCAGGGACGTAGTATGTATTCCCAAGATTGGCGACTCATGGATGAGAGCATTTTTGGTTCACCAATTTATAAAAAAAGATGAGGGTTCTTATACCTTTCTATCTATCAGACCCACAGATCCAGATATAGATACAATGCTATTTGTCAAAAAGATAAAAGAATGTTTGAATAACCATCAAATCGTCCCTGTAAACTTTACTCTCGAAATACCTAATTTTGGAAAGCACGCAAATATGATCATATTTGATGCAAAGCATAAAACTATAGAGCATTTTGAACCACATGGTCATCATGAGGACTCTCAGTGGAGTATTTCCAGAGCATATACAAAGGTCATAACTGGTGTTAAAAAGTTTTCGCTCAACTATTTCCCCGAATATACAGTCATATCCCCAAAAGATTATGAACCTAAAAATGGTTTGCAGACGACTGTTGATGCTTTCAATGGGATGTGCGTTTCGTGGTCGATATTATATCTCAATTATAGGATATTAAACCCTGAAACTAAATCTAATATTTTGGTCAAACATATCAATCGAAAGATAAAACGCGTAAAACTTCTACAGTTTACACGATATGTTGAGCGTGTCCTCAAAAAATACTCGTAATACTTAAAATTTGATTTAAGGCATCTAATGAGTAATAGTATTGAACAATGGAAAACCTCAGAGTTTCAACGATCACCAGTGTGGCTGAACTTAACACCCAGATAGATTTGGATATCCTATACAACGAGATAACTATCGATGACCAAATAAAATATATTGAGAAGGGTGACCTACCACCGAGGGGTGAGTCCACGAAAAAGAAACGAAAGTCGAGAACTCCCAAAAAACGATGCGTGTTCTTCAACCAGGCAACGATTCACTTTCAACACGAAAAGGTAGTCAACGTAAAACTCTTCAATAATGGTAAGATTCAAATGACAGGACTTAAGAGAGAATCACAGGGAGAGGAGGTGATTCGCGGGATAATAGATAAGATTGTATGTATCGATGAAAAAAACGAGAAAAAGATATTCATAACAGAACACGCAAAATATGAATATGATAATTACAGAGTCGTACTGATAAATAGCGATTTCGACAGTAAGACGATGATTAACCGAGGTGTTCTCCACGAAACTATGGTTAATATGAATATGTTTTCATCGTTTGAACCGTGTATATATCCGGGTGTGAATATCAAATACTTCTACAATGAATCAAGACCCGAGTGTAGAGGTGTGTGTGAGTGTGAAAGGAGGTGCAGTGGTAAGGGTGACGGTAAGGAGTTCTGTAAACGCGTCACTATAGCCGTATTCAATAGTGGTAAGATAATCATAACTGGAGCTATGGCGCGAGAGCAACTGGTCGAGTGTTATGAGTTTATAACAGATGTCATAAAAACCAACCCCCAAGTATCTACCCCCATCGTCTAAAAATAATCTATTGTTAGAGTATATAATGGAAATAACCCTGAATAAATTAATGGTGGGAATGGTTATACTAATTGCGTATTTTTTTTATTTAGCACAACTTCATACAGTTTCTCCATTATCAGCTACAGTTAATAAAGACAAAAACTCATTTATTAGACCCGAAAATAAACTATACTACCTACTGCACAATATAAGCAGCGCCGATAAGATAACTCTTAAGGGCAAGTGTCAGTCCAACTATTATACCGAGTATACCGTGCCAACAGAACTAAAAACGTTTTTGAAAAAGAACCTAACAAATATATTGAATACCGTCCACGATATTTCACAATCAATGTTCTCCGTAAATAATATAACAAACGTTTACGAACAGATTGACTCTTCGGGTAATTGTAGATATATCATAAAAACCACCATCACAGATATAAAAGAATATTATACTGTGGGTGTTATAGTCGACATTATCTATTATAAACAACAGATGTATATAAACTATATTCACATAGATACTTCATCAAACTCTACTCTTATCAATAATTACGATCGCGTCGCCTCAAATGAGACGTTGGCTATCTTAGATAATAAAGATACGTTCTCTGATAATATACGTATAATATTAGATGAACACTATACGACTAACTACGATTTGATCAACGTCTACCCAGAAGAAGACACCAATACCGACGGTGTGTTAAGTTTAGACAGTTTGGCGAACTCCTTTTTCCCCGCAAACATGTCAAACGAATCCATCAAACAATATGAAGATAATGGTCTCGACGGACTGGTCAAGGGTTTCTTACCTCAGGAGATAACATCTGTTGTCGATCCATCATTCTGTAATAAAGAATCTCTTGATTGGGGGATATCTGGAACAAATGTCTCAACCAATTCAAAATGTATAGCAAGCACAAACCAGACTATCGCCAAGTATAATGTCCCTTGGCAAGGTCCGGGACTTTTTTTTGACAGGAGTGGTGTGATGTTTTAGGACATCATTCTATCGCATCATATAGTCTACGATATTGTTTCTTCAAAACATCTCGGTACTTGCGATTATAAGAATCCAACGGAAACATCAGTTCATTTCGTATCGATATACTCCCGCAATATTTATTTGTCTGTATCAATGATATCATATTTGTTTCTCCCACGTGTTCATTTAAAGATTGTGGAGACATCACTATGATTAAATCAATTATATTATCTTTATTATACAAGAATAAATTATACCCTACCTTCATTATATATGAAATAAGATACAGTTCGGGTGCTTGCAATTTATTGTCTTTCACTATTTCTATAATATCATCTGTGTCTTTTATCTTATTGCCCAAGTATCTCTTGAATAATCCAACGATATCTATTGGAGGTTCATCCAATACCCATTCTCTTAGCTCATTCGTATTAATTAATTCCACGAGTCGCAATCGTAGTTCTTCACCGGTTATCTTAGACTCTTCTGGTAATCCCATTTGACTAATTACGTATTTTGATTCTTTCTCAGTATATTTCAATATCATAGAGCTCTTATGCAGATAATCAGTTATAATCTTTGGGTTCTTTTTCTCGAAGTCCACATATACATCTTTAGGGGCTCTCATCTTTTTAATTCTATCAAATTGTTGTGATGTTAGCGTCTCATTGTATAGGTTCACATTTCTCAACGAGATACTTAAGTTGGCGAATAAATACTTATATTCGTCCAATTCGATGTCATTATAGTTGAAATATATTTCATTATCACTTATACTCCTGGATAACATCTCTTCATTTACATGAGTGCTTATTAAGCGATTATAGTCTGCTCTTGAATAGTTTACGAAGAGTGTAGCTATACCCATAAGTATTTTATAGAATATTACGGTATTAGGTGTTTCATCAATGTGATATATGTTAATTTTCTCACCGTGAAACATATCCGATAACTCATCATGCTCTTCATTTACAAAATTACAGACATGATCCAGTGATTTCTTGAGTATCTCGTGAATCGATCTAATTTTATGATAAGTTCGCATTATCTTAGATGCTTTTATTTTGTCTATCTCAATTGAGAGATTCTTTGATTTTAAATAATTGATGTATAGCTTTCGTGAGATATGGTTATTTAAGTCTCTTTTATACGCACTACTTAGAATGAATGTTTTAACCGTGTCGAACGATTCAACACCCGTTGATACACAGCTATCTATATCGCGTATTTCTCCTCTAAAGAGTATTTCGGGGTGCTTTCCTTTATTATACACCTCTCTGTCGATGGGAATAAATGAAGTTTCATTAATCACTAATTCTCTCATATATAAAGTGTGTTTTTTTACAGACTTTCCCTTAATCTCAGCACTATCATAGAACTCGATTACGTTCACAGATACGTTGTCCAGATAATTTAAATACAGTTCTGTTTTCACTTCATCATTTAACATTCGCAATATCTCATAAACTCTATCGATTTTCGGTTTAGACGATACAAAAGATAAATACTTATCTTTCACATTTAAAGCTTCTGTATGTGATTTGCAGTACTTACCGAAAGTTTCGAGTCCCGTCGGTTTCACCGGAACCAAACAATTATCTATTGTCTCGATATATCTAATGAGTCCATAATCATCATATACCACCGATACAATGGGTAGTTTTTTTCGTATAAGAATGTCTACTAGTTCCGTTGCCGGTGGCAACTGTTTGTATTCTTTCTTCTTACCGACCCTTAATATGTTCGATATACTCTCAACTATATTTTGCACGAAATCCTTAATCGTTTTGAACTTATTGTTTATTCTCTTCTTCTTAACTGATTCTTCGTATACATCTTTAATGTTCTCTGGGTCCAACAAGGGACTATACTCTTCAAATAGGTTCAAGTAAATAGGTTCGTAATTATTTCTATATTTATGAATAAGATACAGCTTTTTAAAATCTGCAATAAATGAACCCATCGGTTCATTTATTTTTATTTCACCGTTTATCTCCTCAAATACTACTATCCCTATATCATCGACCACACCACCGAATGTCATATTATTCTCCATCTTCATTATCGAACATAGAACAGATGTCAAATATTTATCATCTTTTTCGGTATTATCTTTGAGATAAGACTCATAATTTTGTAGCGCAGAATAAACCCGATAATAATGATTATTGAGTGAGGTCACATGTGATGATCCGCGAAATAAGTTTTTCCTACCTGACCCCCCCTTTGTTAGTAGTTTTTCGTGTCTTCGCTTGTGTTTAATTCCCTCCTGTTCTAATAAAAATAAGATAAACTTGTTTGCGGACTTATCGTCTATATCTTCTAGGTCTGAATAAAAATGATTTACAAATGTACCGTCACCAATCTTAAATATATTTTCGTGTGCGCGGAGATCTTTCATTAAGTGTGTTATCAAGGTCTCTGCATTTTTTTTGTTTAACATGACACTCAACGTATTTAATAAGCTATCACCACTCTTAGATACACCTTTTCTTACCAAACCAAGCTTGTATACCCCCACGTCATTATCACCCCTTTTGGGCATATCAGGATGCTGTCCTATAAATCGTTTAAGTATATCATTCACATGACAATATTTCCCCTCACTACACGGATGCGAGTTAGAAATATGTTTATTTTCTTTGTATTTCTTAAGATATCTTCGCGGTATTTTTATTTCTTTGGAATCGACTCTTATCACATACGGTTTATTGTCATCTTTGATTGATCCTACCTTACTACATACTCCTGGTTTCCATTTTTTATCTTTTTCATCAAACCACATAATTTTATCTTTTACAGATATTTTCTCTAGGCGTTCAACATTACAACACGGCACATCATATCCCCCAGGATTAACGTTCTTCATGGGTTCTACCTTATATCTCATTATATCGTCTCCAGCATTGGTCCAATGATATCCACTCCTTACTAAAATAAACTTATCACTGTTCGATTTTTCTTTCGATGATGTTTTTATGGGAACGCCATTTGGATTTTTAGAGTAGTCCATCCCATAAACATTATCTCGAAACTCGTCTAATTTTAGAGGGTCCAAAGGCGTCTCGTTTTTAACATCCCAATATTTCGGACAGATGTAATATGTATCACCATTCATGGTTGTGGGACGTCCCTCTATCTTTATCGCGTTTGCATATCCAATTCCCTCACCATACTCGGGATTGTCTTTTATTTCATTAAGTTCCCTTTCGGTCAACGCCACGGGATGTCTTGAGTAGTTCGCAGAGCACGCTCGAGCGTATGTTCCCTTCAACTCTCCCTTTTTTGATTGATGAGATTTACTATTCGTAAAGGTAAACAGTTCATTATCATATTTAGAGTTCTTAGCCAATCTATTCAGGTAATAACTGCGCAAATCATATCCACCACCAACATATTGTCGATTCCCGCCAAAAGATTCTTCATCACTGTCTAACTCATCTAATAACCCCATATCTACACTGCTACCTGACTCTTCTTGTGACTCTTCTTGTGACTCTTCTTGTGACTCTTCAGGTCCTTCTGTCGTGCTATTGATATTCGGTGTGGGTATCTCTTCTTCTGAAAAGTCTACTAATGCCCCTTCAGTTTTCTTTTTTTTCACCAAAGAGAGAATATCTTTCTTTTCCTCAATATATTCGTTGTACCCCCTCATAATCGTACTGATTAGATGATTTATACGCGTCATTTCCCCTTTCCCAGAACATCCTCCAACTATAACTCTTATATGAGAACTCTTGAAACCATCTATCATTATATCAACACCCTCCTGTACGTTTTTATATCCCTTGCTACTCATCTGTTTCCATACTTCGTAATTCTCAGCAGCGTCCTCTTCTAATATATTGAAAATATCAGCGATCTTATTTATGATTTCGTCTGGTTTATCCGTTTCATTTACTATCTTCGAGATCATTCGCAATTTACCAGCGACGCTATTATATTCATTCACACGCTTATAAACCACGTGAATCTTTGAGTCGCTGATATTCTCAACTCTCAGGAATACCGACAAATTATCTATGATCTTATTAAAAATCTTAATGTCGAAGTTTTTAATATTGTATTCCAAAGAATAATTTAATAGCTTTATCGATGATTTTAATTCGTTATTAAAATCTGTCGAAATCAGGTTCTCTGTATTCAAACCGAAGTAAATCATCTGAGAAAATATCTCGGTTTTTATAAACGAGTTCATATCATTAATTATCTTAAATTGGTCTATTTCATCGATTATGAAAGACTTGATTATGATCTTTATTTCACCCTTATCACTTATATTTATATGTGTGAATATATTGTCTTTATGAAATACAAGAGAAACAGACCTTCTCAAGTCCAAGTATTGCACCTTTATATTCGGTGCTGAAATCACTATCCCCTTAGTAAGTTTCGTAAAATCACTCTCAGACAACGGATTATCAGGAAAGTTCTTGTCCTTGATACTGTTTTTTAGAACCTTGAAGTGTGAATCATCATAACTCTCGAACATAATCTTTGAGAATAATAATGTATACCCATTATAATCACCTAAGGATACATCTGCGAATATTTGGGCAATATTCACTATATTATCAGTCTCAATTGCGTTTTCCAATACGAAAATGAGCATCACATGATTTGTTGGTTTTAATACGTCAGTAAATGTATATATCTTATTCAATATCTCATTTGTATTTTTTACGATTTTTGATATCTTCTTTATTTTCTTGGTAGTCTCCTTATTTGTTGGGTTCACAATCATATCTTCGGTTAGTTCTGGCCAATAAACTCGGAGTATGCCGTTGATAAACTTTAAATAGTCTATGTCACCCTTCCATTTTTCTTTAGTTATACTCTTTCGATCTGTCTCACTGACCCTAAGATAATCTTGAAGTGTCGTGTAATATAACTTATTATTCTGTATAAAAATATTCTCGATTGTCTTGTGTAGGTTGTAATTTTTTACAGAAATTATCGGTGTCCCATCTTCATCAACCGAATCACTGATATATTCATTGTCCGACAAGCTGTAGAGAGATTTCAGAGAATCAATCTCTTCATATATATATCCCAATAGGTTATATCGTTTCTCTTCATCGAAATACCAGATGTGAATATTTTCATAGGGAACATTCTCAGCCGTCCCAATTTTAAGGTATATTTCCTGAATACTATCGTCTTCATATATCTTTATATCTTTTTTATCTTTTACTGATTCATTACCGTCTAAACGAAAACACTCGTAATCCCGAGGAGTAAAATCGTCTAAAAGTTTCACAGACATCTATAGAATATCTTATAAAATAAATAAGAACATTAGTCGAAATCCAAAGGACTCGAGTTTATGACCAAACCACAGTAGTCTTCAGGGGACTCGCTGTAGTTTACTGGGACATAAATGTTGAGTTCGATTGCTTTCTCCAAAAGAAACTTCATATTATCCCAAAACTTAGGAGTATGACCGATTTCGTCCGTCATAATATGGGCTAGTTCATGGATTGCTACAAAAATGATTATATTGTTTTCTAGAAATACGTCTGTCTTCGCGTCCCGCAAACACAGCGATAATTGCTCACCCTTGTTGACAGAATACGCCTTATATCTTCCGTTAGGACCATTCTCCGTAATATTATTGGGGTCGAAAAATGTTTGAAGCTGGTTTACCCCATCTCTTTCCCTTGATTCTAAGGAATCAACTAATAATTTGAGATAGTTACTAATATTCGCCAAAAGATCAGCCGCCGCCAATTTGTCGGGTAATTTACGAACCAAATACGTTTTTTGGTCTACAGATGACTCGACACTTGTATAATCACGATTGAATGTCGAGATATTATACAATATCCCCATAACCAACACCGATATAATTATATTGAAGAAATTTTTCATTGGTTAATATATGATATACTTAGAATATAAAGCAGCAAGCCTACCCCACTAAATTTGATTCATAATTAAAGAAGTATTGCCAATCAATAGTAATATCATCAAATCAATGACGAACTTTCAGATCTTAGACATTCAAAGCGATGATGTCGTTAGTGATGAAGGTGGGTCAAAAGAGTTTCTCATCACGCTCTATGGTAGAACGGACATCGGGACAAAGGTTATATACAACGTGACAGGATTTACACCCTACTTTTACATCAAAGTTCCAGACAATTGGCTTAAATCCAAATCGGTCATGGAATCCAAAATGAACAGACTCGTTAAAGGTGAGGGCAATTGTTATGAATATTATTTTGAAAACTATATCATCAATTCGTGGAATTATGACCCAAAAGTAGACCTGAGATTCGATGAGTGTGTCGGTATTAATGGACCCGACTTTTATGGTTATCGTTGCGATGAGAACAGAAATGTATTGAACTACAGTTTCGTTAAATTGGTCTTCAACTCATTTGGAGCTATGAACAAATATACCGAAGCCATACGGGAAATGTATAGTAAAATCTCAAGAAAAATACAAGGAGGACATAGAGACGATGTCAGTCATATCGCGTTGCAGTGGTTTGATCAAGATATAACTGACAATTGTGATAGCAATTTATATGAAGCCAATATTCACCCAATCATACGATTCATTCATAAGCAGAATATTAATCCGTGTGGATGGGTGTCTATCGATATCGATAACCCTAACACATACTATCACAAATTATTTTCCGAACACGACTCTTATTCGGTTCCGTTCCAAAAGGTATACCCAGTCGCAAGAAACGATATTCATGGATTCACTATCGCCTCGTTCGATCTGGAGTGTGATAGCTCTCACGGAGACTTCCCTGTGCCAAAGAAAGACTGTAAGAAACTCGCAAACGACCTCTATGAACACGCTTCTAAGTTCTCTGAAGCTCTCTTTGACTATGATTCAGATGACCCCGAAGAACCCTACGAAGACGTGATTAACAAATTAACCGATGTTATATCGTGCTCCCTCGATAAGAACGATGAGAACTTCATTAATTCACTTCACACATTCACCAGTATCGACCACGATACACGTAATTCTACTGCACGAGATATTATCGAGTGTGATACTATCCGTAATAACATCAAGGACAATGATAAAAAGTTTCGCGATAAGACTATCAACATGATAAATGAAATACTTAATGTATCTCTCATTAAAACCCCTAATTATGTCCTACCCGATAAAATTATCCAAATAGGTACAGTTGTGCAGGCGTACGGATCAACAATACCTTTAAGAAGATACATCGTGGTTATCGGTCCCAACGATGATACACCCACAGATGAAATCTGTTCAGATATACCTGAAGTACAGAACCCCGTCATCGAAATAGTCCGGTGTAAAACCGAGAAAGACCTATTAATTAAATGGGCAGAGTTCATCAAAGAAGTTGACCCCGACTTCATCACCGGATACAATATATTCGGTTTTGACTTTTCATATCTTAATACAAGAATCAAAGAATTATGTGATTGTTCTACTAATGGTTATTCACACGGACCAGGATGTCCCGTTAACCGATTCTACAATATGGGAAATATTGATACTTTTCACGGAGATTATAAAGAACATTTTAGCAAGAAATGTTCAGAAAAGAAACAAAATCTCAGTTCAACTGGCATGGGTGACAATACTCTGAGCTACATAACGATGGACGGACGTATCTTGTATGACCTTCAAAAAGAAATTCAAAAGAGTCACAGCCTCGACTCATATAAACTGGACGATGTCGCTAGTCACTTTATTCGGGGTAATATTACACTCATAAAATACCGTCAAAAAAACAAGCAAACACAAATATTCACACCCGACAATGGTCTTCTTAAGATTGGAGATTATGTCTCGCTGAGGTATCACAGCAACATAGGTGAGAAACTGTACAACAACGGTGAAAAGTTTCGTATAAAGTATATCCAAGGACCCGATGATGAAGATAGTGAAAACAATATTTACACCATCACGGTGAATGGTATGATCAAATCGTGGTGTTCGGAAAATAAGACAGGACATATCTTCAAATATGAGTGGTGTCTCAATAAAGATGATGTCTCACCTAAAGATATATTCGAAAAACATCAACACGGAAATGCGCGAGACAGAGCCGATGTCGCAAAATACTGCATCCAAGATTGTGAACTATGTATTAATCTATCACTGAGTTTGGAAATTATCACTAACGGCGTATCTATGGCGAACGTTTGCTATGTTCCACTTTCATATATCTTCCTCAGGGGACAGGGTGCGAAAGTATACTCTATCGTTGTAAAAGAATGCAATAATCAGGGTGTCCTTATTCCTACACTTAAGCGCCTCACAAAACCGTATGATTACACCAATTTCTTCCTAGAAAACGGGCGCGAAGCTACAAAAGTAATCTTAAAAAAAGAGGCGTATATAAATCGATACTCGAAAAACTATTTGAAAAGAAAAAAAGCAGATTTGATAAAAGAGTTACTCGATGATAATATAGAGTTTCTATCAGAATTAGATTATGAAGAAGAATGTAAAACATATAAACCGGAAAATGAATCCTATAAAGATTATCTGGCATTTATGTTGGAATATACGAAGGACACGGACAAACATAATGAATACGAAGAACTAATGGAACTCTATGCAGCTGATTATGAAGAGTTTAAAGAAAATAAGAAAACTAAGAAAAATAGCGACCGACCTAAGAAACCCAGGGCCCCGAGACAACTCCCATACAAAGAATACCAAATAGAAGACAGACTCGATGAAGTCGAGAACCCACCTCCAAGAGAAGGATATGAAGGTGCTATAGTCCTAGATCCTAAACCGGGTATATATCTCGATGACCCCATATCGGTCCTAGATTATGCGTCTCTATATCCATCGTCTATCATTGAAAAGAATCTCTCTCATGAGACACTCATAGAAGACCCCAAATACCTACAGTATGTCGATTACGAAACAATTGAATATGATAACTATGAATACGTCGAAAAAGGCAAGGCAATCAAAAAAGTTATTAATGAAGAAAAGAAAAAAATGGTTTGCCATTTTAAGAAAAGAGAAGAAGGTAAACCCCTCGGTATTATCCCCACCGTCCTCAATCATCTCCTGACTCAGCGGTCAAAGGCTAAGAAGATGCTTAAAAACGAACCCAACGAGTTCAAGAAAAGGGTCTGGGACGGTCTCCAACTCGCGTACAAAGTCACCGCAAACTCTGTTTATGGACAGATGGGCGCCAGAACGAGTCCAATCTACAAGAATAAGATTGCGGCATGCACCACATCCATAGGACGGACAAGAATCGATGATGCGTCCAGAGGTGTTGTCATGTGGGCTAAAGAAAGAGGCGTCCCTGAACCCGAAGTCATATATGGTGATACAGATTCTGTATTTGTAAGGTTCTCACGGGTCAAGGATGGACAGACCCTCGTGGGAAAAGAAGCTCTAAAGTGGTGTATACAGTGTGGAGATGAATCCGGTCAGTGGATCACCAAACATATTATGAAAGAACCACAAGTCCTTGAATATGAAAAAACCTTCTCCCCGTTCATTCTAATATCAAAGAAAAGATATATCGGTGATAAATATGAGTTTAACACCGATAAATGTTCCAGAACTTCTATGGGTATCGTCATGAAACGACGAGATAACGCCCCAATAGTCAAACATGTGTTTGGAAACATGATTGAGAAAATCATGGTCGAAAAAGACTTCGAAGGTGCTATCTCGTGGATTAAAGACACACTCCAAGATATTCGCGGAGGCAAACTTCATATGAATGAATATATCATAACAAAATCATTGAGAGGATATTACAAAAATCCTGGGCAGATCGCACACAAAGTTCTCGCTGACAGAATCGCGATAAGAGACCCCGGGAATAAACCGAAGGCTAGCGAGCGCATACCCTTTGTGTACTTCAAGCTCCCCAAAGAAAGAACTGAGGAAATTATCCATCTTAAGAATGGAAAAACTAGAACTAAAAAGAAAAAAGTGCTCCAAGGCGAAAAGATTGAACTCCCAAGCTATGTCCTGGAGAAAGGTCTAGACCTTGACTATGAACACTATATTCAGAATCAAGTCAAAAATCCTGTGAAACAAGTCCTGGAACTTAAGTATGCTAAAGATGATATTGAAAATATTAAGCGACTCGATGAATTATTTGCACGTACCGATCATGATGAAATATAAACGACCAAACCAACGGTTTATCATAGGTTATTACGCACGTAACGACTAG
>TARA_B110000208_G_scaffold137380_1_pt1 | contig 20754 bp, 17 predicted proteins | sample TARA_B110000208 | Tara Oceans TARA_B110000208 (sample SAMEA4397426) | marine metagenome | biome: Polar Biome; feature: [SRF] surface water layer (ENVO:00010504); material: water (ENVO:00002006), including particulate matter (ENVO:01000060) such as... | depth 5 m
CCGATTTGGGCCGTTGTTCGCTGCGGAGATACGGAGAAAACGGGTTCAGCAACTTTGTGCTCATTCGAATTGGCAATGGTATTTGGACGAGGTTTCGTAAAGATCAACGGTGAAGCGCACTACCTCTGGCGGGCCGTGTATCACGAGGGCGAGGCGTTTGAAAGCTATGTCAGCAAGCACTGGGATCGCAAATCGGCATTGAAATTCCTCAGAAAAACAATGAATCGCTTTGGTTCGCCACATGTCATCATGACCGATCTACTGCGGTCTTACGGCGCTACGATGAAGGTCATCGGCAACGCAGACCGGCAGGAAACTGGGCGCTTGAAAAACAATCGGGCTGAGAATTCACACCCATTGCCTGGCAGTGGATTGTTTACAAACCACGAGAAGGGGCCGTTTAGGCGACGAGAACGAGCCATGCAGCGCTTTAAAACAGTCGCAACGCTCCAAAAATTTGTCAGTCATCACAGCCAAATATACAACCACTTCAATCACGAAAGACATCTCGAAACCAGGCAGACTTACAAACAAAAACGCAGTGCTGCTCTGACTGAGTGGTTCCAAATCTGCGCCTCGTAAGATTGCGTGATTATGGTATTTTGAGGCGCGTTCGAATTAGTCTGACAGCACCGTTCCGCAGCATGCGAACGTTACAGAAAATCGTCGCCGTACACGCCTCAGTCCACAACCATTTCAACCAGGAAAGACATCTCTACAGCCGATCAAATTTCAAGCTGAACCGCACCGCCGCTCTGGCTGAGTGGCGCCAACTCGGTACGCCATAACGCGAGCCGTCACTTACCATTCAGAGACTGGTTCGCATTCGTCTGACAGCACCATCTAGCGCAGTGCCGATATCGTCCATGCTGACGACGGTATGTGCGCCAGCCTCCCTGAGCATTTTGATCTTGGCGCTGGCGCTGTCTTTCTCTTCTCCGATCATGGCTGCTACATGGCCGAAGCTGACGCCTAGGGGATAATTCTCCTGAAAGCGACCCGCCACAATGGCAATGACTGGTTTGCGAAGTGTGCCTGCGCGCAACGCTGCGGCGACCTCTGCTTCGTTGCTGGTCCCGGGTTCGCCATAGATCACGGTGGCATCGGTATCATCATCCGCCTCGAAAAGCTCGAGATACTCGAGCATCGAGCGGCCCGTCGTGCGGTCGCCCCCCATTGAAACAGCCGTCGAAACGCCGCGACCGGCCTTGCCGAGCGCGATGGCGATTTCGGCAGACATGCCGCCGGATCGCGACACGACACCGATCCGGCCCGCTGGATAAAGAGCGTCTGGGCGGTCACCGCCTATGCCACCGATCTTGCACTTACCCGGAGAGATAACACCGTTCGTATTGAACCCGACAAGCCACGCGCCGACCCGTCGCGCAGCGGCTACGGCGCGGACCGCGTCGTGCCGGGGTACGTTTTCGGTCGTGGCAAGAATCACGCGGATACCAGCCTCCGCCGCTTCCGTCACGGCGTCGCAGACGCCGCCCATGGGAACGTAAAGCACGGCCGCATTCGCACCGGTGGCTGAGACAGCCGCCGCGACAGTGTCGAAGACCGGCACGCCTTCAACCGTCTCGCCACCACGCCCCGGAGTGACGCCAGAGACGATCTGCACGCCGTAATTAAGTGCCAGTCGCGTGTCGAAACGTCCTTGGTTGCCGGTGATGCCTTGCACCACGACGCGTGTGGTTTCGTCGATCAGAATGCTCATGACCGTGCCTCTTTGCTTTCGGATTCAACAATATTTTCCGTGGCTTCCACAATGGCACGAGCGCCATCGGCCAGCGATGTGCCAGCGGGTAGGTAATGCAGGCCACCGATTTCGGCTGCGCGGGCACGGGCTTCTGCCTCGCGAGGTCCGAAAAGTCGGAGGATAATGGGAAACCGGGATGTGTCCACCTTGTTACGATTTATGGAATTGCCAAGTGCCTCGACCACCTTGTCGACCGGTGCCATTTGCAGATGGTTGTAGCCGATCAGCAGGCTTCGAGCGCGTGGATTGGTAAAGACCGCATCAAGCACCGCTTCCATCTTGACAGTGCCGGGGGACGGGCTGATGTCGGAATGATTGGCGGGGTGTCCACCAAGATCGACGATCAGGTCATGCTGGAGCAAACCGGCTCCGCCGCCCGCGACCAGAAGTCCGATGTTCCCATCCAGTTCGACATAGCGGGCGTCGCCACCGGGATTAGCACGGTTGGTGTCCTGCACGGCCCGTTCGCGGGGGTTGTCGGGCATCCGTTCCGGCGCGCCGGCGAGTTCCGGATGCCTGTCGACCGCATCGTCGTCCACCTCCAGCATTGCGCCGACCAACATGGCGCGACCATTGGAGTCGAGCGCCAGCGGATTGACCTCCAGCATGATGGCATCAAGCGCGACAAAGGCTCGCCAAAGCCGCGCCGTTAGTCGGCCAACCTCTGCCAGCGGACGCCCAGTCAGGCCCGCGCGCGACCAGTGTTCGATGGCCTCCCACGAGCGTAGGCCGGCGAGTGGGTCGATCGCGACGGTCACGATCCGCTCCGGAGTATTGCGGTGAACGTCTTCGATTTCCACGCCGCCGTCGCAGGACAGGGTCAGCATCGGCGTGCGGTCGTCGAAACTGAAGGCGAGGTAGAGCTCGCTGGAGATCTCGGCTCCCTTTTCGATATAGACGCGCGCCACGTGCCCGGCAGGGGTGTTGCGGCCGAGCATTCCGGCGGCGGCAGATTCTGCGGCGTCTGAACCTTCGACAAGAGACACGAGGCCGCTCTTGCCGCGCCGCCCTGCAGCAACCAGCGCCTTTACCGCGATCACACCACCGAACTCGGCTGCGACGCGACCTGCGTCGCGGGCAGTGTCAGTTGCGACGCCTTCGGGGACCGGCAGTCCTTCTTCCCGCAGCAGTTGCTTTGCAAGGTCTTCGGTCAGTTTCATGGTGCCTCCAACGTCGGTCGCATCGAAACCAGATCGGCGCGTTTAGAGAGGATAGACATTTGCATGACTTTTATCAAGATTATAAGCAAAAAGAATGTTAACAATCTTAAATCAAATGGAGGAACGCGGATGTCTTGGAAGCCTGAAGTGGATGAGATCGCCCAACGCGGCAAATGGGCGGAGGATATGGGCGGTCCCGAGGGGGTTGCAAGACAGCGCGCCCGAGGCCGGCAGACGATTCGCGAACGGATTTCGGGACTGGTCGATCCTGGATCATTTAGTGAGGTCGGCAAACTGGCTGGAGCCGCCGTTTACGTCGATGGTCGGCCTATTGCGGTCACGCCCGGATTTTACGTCATGGGTCTCGCAAAGATCGACGGTCGCGACGTGGCTTTGGGCGGCGAGGATTTCACGGTGCGCGGCGGCACCGGATCCACGGCCCGGCGAAAAGGCGGGCAGGGCGGCTTCGTCGAAGATCTCGCACATGAGTATCGTATCCCGTTGATCAACCTGATCGACGGGGCTGGTGGTTCGGTCACTTCGCTAAAGCGTCGCGGATATGCACCGATGCCGGGCACAGATGATTTCGGGCGGGCGGTTGAATTGCTAGGCGAAGTGCCAGTGATCACCGCCGTCTTGGGCACAGCCGCCGGTGGACCGGCAGCGCGCGCCATGCTCGCGCATTTCTCGATGATGGTGCGTGGAGCCTCGCAGGTTTTCGCGGCAGGTCCCGCGGTGGTCAAACGCGCGCTTGGAGAGGATTTGACCGTAGACGAACTGGGCGGAGCCGATGTGGCCGTGGATGTCGCGGGAGCAATCGACAACGCTTATGAATCGGAGGCAGAGTGTTTTGCAGCCATCCGCCGGTTTCTTGGCTTCATGCCGCAGAATGTCTGGTCACCGCCGCCTTTCGTGGAAACCAATGACCCAGTTGACCGGCGGGACGACCGGCTGTTATCGCTTGTTCCGCGCAGTCGTCGGCAACCATACAATATGCGACGGCTTATGGAGATGATCGCCGACGAAGGGTCGACCTTCGAGATCCAGCCGACACACGGCAAAGCGGTAATCGTTCAGTTTGCACGGTTCGGCGGGCATGTGGCCGGACTGATCGGCAACAATCCGATGCACTATGGCGGGGCGCTCGATGCGGCGGGCGCGCAGAAGATGACCCATTTCATCGATCTCTGCGATCTCTTCGGGATACCGATGATCTACCTTTCCGATGTGCCCGGGTTCATGATCGGCTCGGCCGCGGAACGGTCCGGAGTGCTGCGGGCTGGCGTGCGCGCGGTGCATGCCGGACTGCAGGCCAGCGTGCCCTGTATGACTGTCATCATCCGCAAATGCTATGGCATGGCGGGCATGGCGATGGTGAACCAAAAGGGTCTAAACCTGAAATTGGCCTGGCCTTCGGGCGAATGGGGGTCCTTGCCGGTCGAGGGCGGGGTCGCGGTTGCGTTCCGTCGGGATATCGCGTCAGCGCCCGATCCCGCCGCGCGAGAGGCCGAGCTGGAAGCAGAATTCCGCGAGATCGCCAATCCTTTCCGGACCGCAGAGGCCTTTGCTGTGGAGGACATTATCGACCCACGTGATACCCGCCTGCACATCTGCCGCCATATCGCAGCGGTACAGGAACGGCTGCGGACCGACCGCGGGCAGCGCCCACGAATCGGTGTCCGACCGTGACTGGCTGTGCGTTCAGCCCACCAGCGATTTTAGCCGTTCCTCGACGAAGCCCGTCCATATAGCGCCCGAGCGGAACTCGGGCGTGTCCAGCACCGTCTGTAGAAAGGCGAGGTTCGTCGTCACGCCTTCGATCTGCGTCGCGGCAAGCGCGGCGCGAAGACGGTCGATCGCGGTATCGCGGTCCGCGCCCCAGGCGATGAATTTTGCAATCATCGGATCATAGTAGGGGGTGATCGCGTCGCCAGTCCGGACGCCGGTGTCAATCCGTATGCCTTCCATGCCGGTGGGCAGGTCGAAGACCGACAGCATTCCGGGGGCGGGCAGGAAGTTCTTAGCCGGGTTTTCGGCATAAAGCCGACATTCCACGGCCGCGCCGGAGCTACGCACTGCAGTGAGTTCCTCATGCAGATCTTCGCCCCCAGCCAAGCGGATCTGGAGGCCAACGAGATCGCACCCAGTAATCATTTCCGTGACCGGATGTTCGACCTGGATCCGCGTGTTCATCTCGAGGAAATAGTAGTCACCGGTGTCGGCATCGGCCACGAACTCCACGGTTCCGGCCCCAGAGTAACGTTCTGCCGCGGCCAGCGCACGTGCTGCCTCTGCCATGCCTTTGATTGTCTTGGCTGAAAAACCGGGTGCCGGGCTTTCCTCGACGATCTTCTGGAACCGTCGCTGAAGCGAGCAGTCTCGCTCAAACAGATGGACCGCCCGTCCGTCCCCCAAGCCAAAGACCTGGATTTCCACGTGTCGGGCTTTGGCGATGAATTTCTCCAGATAGATCGCTCCATCGCCAAAGCTGCGGGTGGCCATCGATTGGGTTGCCTCAACCGTCTTGCGTAGCGTCTCTGGCCTATCCACCCGACGCATGCCGATGCCACCTCCGCCCGCCGCCGCCTTGACCAGTAGGGGATAGCCAACCAATTCTCCTGCAGCCTCAAGCCCGTCGAGCGCGTCAGGCTCAAATCGCTCAGACCCTGTGGCGATAGGCAGGCCGGCAGCTTCTGCGAGCCGCCGGGAGCGCTGCTTGTCCCCCATGTCCTCGATGGTTCCGGGGCGCGGGCCGATCCAAATCAATCCTGCAGCACCAACCGCGCGGGCAAATCCGGCGTTCTCCGCCATAAAGCCATAGCCCGGATGGATTGCGTCTGCTCCGGACTCCTTTGCGGCGGCGATAACAGCTTCCTGCCGCAAATAGCTTTCGGAGACGGGTGCGGGTCCAATCCGGACCGCCTTGTCGGCAATTTCCACATGCAGCGCGTTGGCATCGGCGTCGGAATAAACCGCGACGGCCTCAAGCCCCAATTTCTGCGCGGCGCGGATCACGCGGCACGCGATCTCACCCCGGTTCGCGACTAAAATACGTTTCATGTCATCTGTCTCCTTAAATTCGAATCGTGCGGCCTTTGACGCCGACCTGTTCAGGCAGTGTTCGCCAGGCATCGTCGAGCCAGTCGTTCAACAATTCCCGTGTTTCGCGCGGGTCGATGATGTCGGGCACCTTGAACTTTTCGGCTGTCAGGAACGGTGATTCGAGATGGTTGTAGTGGAGTTCGAGTTCCTTCAGTCGCGCTGCACTGTCTTCGGGTGACAGTGCCTCCAGCTCCTTGCGGTATGCCGCTTCTACGCCGCCGCTGATCGGGATAGACCCCCAGCGGGCCGAAGGCCAAGCATAGTGCAAGTTCAACCCCTGCAACCGGCCATAGCCGCTGCCAGCTAGGCCATAGAGGCGGCGCACGACGATAGCGCACCAAGGCACGCGGCTTTGTTCAATGGCCGACACCACCCGCACCGACCCCTTGACGTTTCCCATACGTTCTGCATCCGGCCCGACAACAGTGCCGGGCTGATCAACGAAGTTCACCACGGGTAGGTGGAACGTATCGCAAAGGTCTATGAAACTTTCCATTTTCTCGGCTGCGGCGCGGGTCAGCCCGCCGCCGTAATGCATTGGATCGTTGGAAATTACGCCGACGGGGCGGCCATCCAGCCTTGCGAAGCAGGTGACAACGGACCGTCCGTAATGCTGGGTCAATTCGAAGACAGAACCCCGGTCCATCACCAGTTCGATGAGTTTGCGTGGCTTGTAGACTCGCCGCTGTTCACGCGGGATTATCGAAAGAAGCTCTTCCTCGCGCCGGTCACGCGGGTCATCGCAGTCTGTCACCGGGGGCAGTTCAAAGACGCTGCTCGGAAGATAGGAGAGAAACCGCCGCGCCATCGCAAAGGCATCGGCTTCAGTTTCGGCCTCGTTGCCGATCACGCCGCTTTCGCGGACATGTACCTTCGACCCGCCAAGTTCTTCCTTGTCTACTTTGACCCCCATTCCGCGCTCCACCACAGGCGGACCACCGGCAAAGACCTGTGACGTTCCCTTGACCATGACTGAATAATGCGCACAGGCGGCCTTTAGCGCGCCGAGGCCCGCGCAAGGGCCAAGCGCAAGGCCGACCACGGGGATATAGCCGAGCTTCGAGGCCATCAACCAGGTTGGATAGCCTGGTATCTTGGTCGACGCCTGCTGCTCCAGCAGCCTTATGCTGCCACCGGCACTTTCAACAAGGCGGATCAGCGGCATGCGCATCTCAAGGGCGTAATTCTCGGCGTAAATCCATTTCTCGGAAACAGTCGCTTCGGACGAACCGCCACGAATTGTCCAGTCGTCGCCGTTGAGCGAAACCTTTCGTCCATTGATCTTGGCGGTGCCGATCACCGCATTGGACGGACGCACTGACATGAGGTTGTGATCCTCATCATAGGTGGCTTTGCCCGCCAGCGCGCCAAGTTCGCGAAAACTCCCTGGGTCTGCAATCATGTCGATCCGTTCGCGTACCGTGAGGCGGCCTGATTCGTGCTGTCGCGCTACTGCATCGGTCCCGCCAAGATCCTCGGCAAATTTCCTGCGTCTTGTGATCTCATCGACTTCTTTTTGCCAACTCATGGGCATTCCCCTCTCTTATGCATCGCCAATGCCGGATGACCCGACGTGAATAGATTAACAAGAATTGTTGACATTGCTAATGATTTCGCAGTCAATCTACTAAAAATTGAAGAATAAGGGAGACAGCATGGTCCGGCATGAAGAATTGATCGCTGCACATGAGGCGCGCCGCGCCCGTGCACTCGAGATGGGTGGAGCGAAAAAGTTGGCGGCCCGAAAGGCCGAAGGCCGACTTGACGCGCGTGCGCGGATCGACTGGATATTCGACGAGGGCAGCTTCACCGAGACCGGGCTGCTGGCGACCTCGCACAGACCCGAGATGCGGGATCGGTCACCTGCGGATGGCAAGGTCTGTGGGTATGGCCAGATCGAAGGGCGACCGGCGGCGATCGTTTCATGCGATCTGACGACGCTCGGTGCCTCGTCGAGCATGACGAATGTGCGCAAGATGGCGCATCTGCGTCGGACCGCGATCCGCAACGGTATGCCCTTGATTTTTCTTAATGAAACGTCAGGTGCTCGCATACCGGACACAATGGGTGCGCAGGGAACCGGCGCACTGGGACAGGACCCTGAGCAATTCGTGCGCGGCCGCGAAATTCCTTATGCCGCCGCCTGCCTCGGACCGAGTTATGGCACCGGAACCTGGTTCACCGTGCTGTCTGATTTCGTGGTCATGCGAAAGGGGGCATGCCTCGCGGTTTCGTCGCCCAGAGTGACCTCGCTCGCCATCGGCGAGACTGTTGATCTCGAGACTCTCGGCGGGTGGAAACTGCACACCGAAACTACTGGGCTGGTGGATTATGCCGTCGACACTGACGAGGAGGCCCTCGATCTCATCAAGCGGTTCCTCAGCTATTTGCCGTCACACTCAGGTGAACTCCCACCCGTGGTGGAGGGCCCGGACGAGTCGGAGATCAATGACGAAGCGATTCTGAACATCGTCCCGGCAGAGCGACAGAAGGTCTATGACGTCCGGAAACTGATCGCGGCGATCGTTGATCCGGGGTCTATGTTCGAGTTAAAACCCCGTTTCGCCCGCGTCGCCACGACGGCCCTGACGCGTATGGGCGGAAAGGTGGTCGGAGTCGTCGCCACCAACCCGATGTTCAAGGGGGGCGCGCTCGATCCCGATGGATGCGACAAGATCACCAGCTTTCTGGTACTCTGCGACAGCTTCCATATTCCGATCGTGATGCTGACCGACACCCCGGGGTTTATGATCGGGGTCGAAGGTGAACGGCGCAAGGCGCCGGGCAAGATTATGAATTTCATGTCTGCATTGCAGATGTGCAGCGTTCCAAAGCTGTCTATCGTGACCCGGAAATCGTATGGGCAAGCCTATCTGAATATGGGCGGATCACGGAACTCCGACGAGATGGCAGCCTGGCCAACCGCCGATGTGGGGTTCATGGACCCGAATATCGGCGTCAACGTCGTTTACGGCGTGACGGCCGAAAGCGATCCGCAGAAGTTCGAGGAGCTGAAAGCCGATATCTCGCGCGAAACCTCCGCCTACGATCTTGCGGCAATATATTCCGCGCAGGCAGTGCTTGATCCGCGGGAAACACGACGCTGGCTGCTTTCGATGCTAAGCGTGCATTCGCGAGGACGCGAGGGTGGCTTCTCCCGCCGCGCATTGGCATACTGGCCGACCACTTTTTAATCTTAACCCCGACAAGAGGACTAAACTGATATGGCTGAAGAAAAAATACTCTCCGAGATTACTGGAACCGTTTGGAAAATCGAAATGGGCGTAGGCTCATCCGTCGAAGAGGATGATGTGATAATGATCCTTGAGTCGATGAAGATGGAAATACCAGTTCTCGCTCCGGGCTCCGGAACGATCGCGAGCATACTGGTTGAAGAAGGCACTTCGATTGTCGAGGGTCAGGCAGTGGCCACATTAGCCACCTGAGGCTTTCAAACGAGCCTACTTGTTTCCGGAAAGATTCAGAGCTAGGAACATGCATGGCTCAAGAAACTGATATATACCGCAGGACTGGTTTGGCGTCGATCTGGACACCGATCGGGGCCGGACCAGCAGCCTTGTCTCTTGCAGACCAGGTTGCTACGCAGTTGGCCGAAGCGATCGTCAACGAAGAATATGCGCCCGGTTCGCGGATCCACGAGGTCGCGGTCTCCGAACGGTTCCATGTCAGTCGCGGCCCAGTGCGCGAAGCTTTGCGGATTCTCGAAAACGCGGGGCTCGTCAAGATCCTGCCGCGCCGGGGTGCCATTGTCACCAAGCTGTCCATTGCAGAAGTCGAGGATGTGTTCGAGCTGCGCGCTGTCTTGGTGGGCCTCGCTGCCCGTAGGCTGGCCCGTGCGTGCCCGGCCGCGAGCCTTGCCCAGATCGAGGCCTGTGTGGAGGAGCTGAAGCTTCTTGCCCAGCAGGAGGATGCCGAAGCGGCAACACGCTACGTGCGCGTTAGTCAGGATCTGAGCTTCCTTATCTGCGTCGGGACTGGCAGTGAGCAACTGACCTCGATTGTCTATTCGCTGTTCCATCAGACGATCCGCTATACGCGCCTTAGCCTTTCGACGCTCGAAAGGCGCCGCTATTCGTCGAAAGTCTGGGCGGAGCTGATCGTGGCTATCCGATCTGGAAACGAGATTGAGGCGGAGACAACGGCGCGGCTTCTTGTAGACAAGACACGCGAAATGGCGATCGAAATGCTGCGGAACAGTGCCGCCCCGGCGTGATGCCTCAGTTGACCTCACTGGCTCGAGCGTTGAGGCGAGCGCGGAAAGCCAGCCACTGGGACAGGGCGCTGAAGGCGCGTGCAGCCTGCGGTAGTTCGTCGAAGACGGCCAGCCCCGCGCGGCGCGCTGTTTCCCTATCGGCCCGCCGCCTTGCATCTGTTGCCTCGGCCCCATCGGAACGCAGGACAAGCGCCAGCCGTGGCGCGTTCCGCCCCTGACTGATCCGCACCGCCTCGCGCACCAAGCCTCCGATGACATCCACCGCCTGATTGGTCGACGTGGTAAACACCGGGAGATTGACGTGAACGATGATCGCATCGAAAGCGTCCGCACCCGCGAGAATATCGAGAATTTCCCCGGCCACGGCCCCGTCTCGATGCCTGAGTGTTCCGGCGGGCGTGTCCACAGGGTTTGCGAGGCCGGTACCGGGCGGAAGGCCGAGTGCCTCAAGTTTCCGGATTGCCTTTGGAGGGACCTCCGGCGTAGCAAGACCGGCATGGGACAAAGCGTCGGCCGCCAGAACGCTCGTGCCACCGCCGTTACCGAACAGCGCAACGTTGCGCAGTGGCGCCTCAGGGCGGACCGCCTCGGCCTGAAAAATCGTCAGGAAGTCGAGAAACTCATCCAGCGTTTCTGCCAGCACCAAACCGGTCTGCGCCGCTGCACCGTCCCATAGGCGGGCTTCGGCTGCCAATGCGCCGGTATGGGAGGCCGCGGCGCGCCGTCCGGCATCAGTCTGTCCGCCAACCAACAGAACCACCGGCTTAGTGGCCTTTGCCTCGCGCAACCGGGCGAGAAACCGCCGCCCGTCACCGACATCCTCGATGTACATGCCGATCACCTTGGTTTCGGAGTCGCAAAGGTGGTATTCAAGAAAATCCACCGGACCAAGATCGGCGCTGTTACCTAGCGTGGTCACGCCGGAAAACCGCAGTCCTCGCTGTTCGCCGCGCAGGATTACGTCCACCGCCAGGCCGCCCGATTGTGAAATTACGGCCACGCCGCCAGGCTCTTGCGTAGCACCACCGACAAAGGTCAGCCCGCCGCGAGGACTGTGCACGCCGAGGCAGTTCGGTCCGATCAACCGCATACCGGACGCGTGCGCGGCTGCCGCTAGCCGGGCCTCACCGACACGCCCCGCCTCCGTCTCGCCAAAACCGGAGGACATCACTTGCACGAAACGCGCGGCCCCCGGGGCGTCGGCGATGGCAGTGATTGCGTCTTCGGCGGCGACCGCGACATAAGCAAAATCGACCGGCTCAGGCAAATTAGCTAGCGACTTGGCTGCCGGGAATCCCTCGACCTCTGCCGCCTTTCGATGGACCGGATGGATCGTTCCCGAATAGCCATAGGCGAGGCTATGCCGGATCACTTCGTTGCCAAATGTCGCGCCGGTTGCGGATGCACCAAGAACCGCAATGGAGCTTGGTTGAAAAAGTGGGCGAAACGCGCGGTTGATCGCATCTGAATCAAGCGTGCGGGGGGCAGGCGGCGTGTGCGATGCCTCGGGGCGTAGAATGATACGCGCATCGACCGCTGTGGCACCTTCAGGCCTCACGATCAGCGGGTTAATGTCGATCTCCGTCGCCTGACCGTCCAATGCTTCCATAAGCCCGCCGGTTCCACCGAGGGCGACAAGCGCAGCGATCACCGCCTCTTCGTCGCAGGGTGGCGCGCCGCGAGCACCACGCAGCAATGGTGCTGCGCGAAGACTGCGGATCATATCGCGCGCATCGTCTGTCGAGATTGGACAGGTGCGAAATGCCACATCCTCGAACACCTCCACGAATACACCGCCGAGCCCGACCATGACACAGGGACCAAAACGCGGATCCCAAAGTCCACCCAGCACCATTTCGACGCCCGGGCTACTTTGTTCTTCGACCAGGAATCCGTTCGTCGCGATGCCCGCATGGGCAGCAGCGTCACCGATTTCCTCCAACGCGGCCCGGATGTCGGCCGCCGTGTCGAGGTTCAGCCGGACCCCGCCGAAATCGGATTTATGGGCACCGTCGCATGACAGTATTTTCGTGACCAGTGGTCGGGACAGGCCTGCCAAGGCCGCCTCGGTCGCGGCTTCGGCGGTGTCGAGACGCAAGCCCTTGGGCGTGGAAATTCCTGCCGCGGCCAGCAGGTGCTTTGCCTCGTCTTCGGAAAGTGCAAGATTCCCCGTTTCGCGCGCAGCTGTGGCTGCGTTGGTCGCGGCTTCGGTCAGCGAAATAGCCAGTTTGGAGTCCTCTTTTCATTAAACGCGAGTACACCCTCGGCCCGATCGTCGCTCGAGGATAGATTTTGGTGAACCGAAACCTCAAGTGCAAGGCCGGCCTCAAGACTGGTGTAGAAACCGCGGTCCATCGCGCGTTTCGCACCCATAATGGCAAGTGGCGCATTGGCGGCAATCTGTCGTGCCGATGCAAGTGCCGCTTCGATGACGCTGTCGGGCTGGTGGAGAGCAGTGATCATCCCCCACGCCTCCGCCTCCTGAGCTGTGAATCTACGGCCCGTCAGGATCAGCTCCTTGGCTCGACGCAGCCCGACCGCGCGCGAAAGCATCTGTGTTCCACCTGCGCCGGGCATTATCCCCAACCTGATCTCCGGAAATCCGAACACGGCGTCCTCCGATGCGTGGATGAAGTCTGCCGAGAGAGCGAGTTCGGAGCCGCCACCCAGTGCGTAGCCGCGCACCGCCGCGATGATTGGCCAGGGAAATCGCCAGAGCGCCTCGAAGGCATCTCGGAACAATGCGTGTTGGCGGCGCCAGTCGTCATTGGCCATCCCTTTGCGTTCCCGCAAATCGGCTCCGACGCTGAAGGCCTTTTCGCCAGCACCTGTGAGGACGACTGCGCGGACATCATCGCGCCGACTAAGTGTTTTCCCGAACATTTCCAGCATGGCTTCGGCTGTAGCGGTGTCGAAGGCGTTCAACACTTCCGGGCGATCAAGCGTCACGAGGACGACTCCAGCGCCCATTTCCTCTATCTGAAAACGGGGTTTCATCTCAGTGTCCCCGGCAGCCAGGTCGCGAGTCCCGGAAGAAAGATCATCAGGGTCGCATAGCCGATACCAACGGCGAGAAAGAGCGGGACCTCGCGGAATGCGCGGTCCGCCGAAATGTTGATGACGCCTGCGGCAGTATAAAGTCCGATGCAAACGGGAGGCGTGAGGAGCCCGAGACCGGCGAAGCCCGTGAAGACGATGTAGAGATGCGTCAGCGGGATATCGAGCGTGATCGCTACCGCCATGAACACCGGCACCGTAAGATAGAACACCGGCACGATTTCGATGAAGGTGCCCAGCAACAGGCAGATCGCCCCGACCATGAACAGGAACAAGATCGGCGTGATGCCGAAACCGATGAGATAGGAGGTCAGGTGCTGCGGCACTTGTGTATAGGTCAGCACGACCGAGAGGAAGGTCGCCATGGCGATAATTGAGAAAATTACCGAGGTCGTAACGGCAGTAGCCTGAAGGGCCTGCCAAAGGCCTTTGAATGTCATTTCCCGGTGGATCGCGAACCCGACGAATATCCCCCAGACCGCTGCTACTGCTGCGGTCTCTGACGGGGTCATCAGGCCGCTGTAAATCCCTCCTAGAATGATCACTGGGGTCATCAGCCCGGGCGCGGCGGCGTACAGCGCAGTGAGCCGCTCGGCGCTGTTCGCCTTCGGCTCACGAGGCATGTTACGGCATCGAACGATGACGACCAGGATAAGGATAATAAGCAGCACAAGCCCTGGAAAGACGCCGGCGGCAAACGTTTGCGAAACCGGCACCATCGTCAACGAAGAATAGATAATCGCGGCATTCGACGGGGGAATCAGTGCTTCGAGCAGTCCGGCCGAGGCGGCCAGCGTTACCGTGAAGGGCGCAGAATATCCCTTTTTTAGCATTTGCGGCATCATGATCGCGCCAACGGCCGTGATTGCGGCCAAGATCGAGCCGCAGAAAGCCGCGAAAAAGCCCATCGTCAGAACCATGGCCACACCCAGCCCGCCAGGCCAATGCCCAACGAGGGACATTGCAAAGTCCACCAGACGCCGCGCGACACCGGCCTTGAGCATCACGAGCCCGGCAAAAACAAAAAGTGGGATAGCGAGGAGGATCTGTTTCGTGACGGCGCCAAAGGCGACCTGGATTAGCGTCGACCAGGGTAGGTTGAGGCCCTGTGTCGCCACGGCACCCGAGCCGATGCCGAAGACAAGGAAGACCGGTAGAGACAGAAACAGGAGAAGTAGTGAAAGTCCGATTGCGACGGGAAACATGAATTAAGCCCCCTCATGACCGACGTTGGACGAAGGTCTCAAGCGGTCGGTATCACCGCTGATTTCGATAAGAAGGTTCTCGATCGCGAAACTTGTCATAATCGCGAAGCCGACCGGAAACGAAAGATAGATCCACCAGATCGGGAAAGACCATTCCATTTCGGTGCGTTGACCAACCATCTTGAAAAGCGATGTCGCTTCGTAGCCCGCATAGCAGAAAACCACGCCTGCGAAAATTACGATCAGGGCGACTGAGCCGCGTAGGACGCGCGCTGATGTCGTACTCAAACGTTCGGGAAGAAAATCGACCGCAATGTGCGAACCGCTACGGAGCAGTATCCCCGCCATAGGAAATATCAGCCAGGGCATGAGCATTGGCGGCAGCTCCATCACCATATTGTAGCCGATCCCGGTCATATAGCGCGTGACGGCGCCGCCAAACACGATGATCACCATGAACGCAACCAGCAGTACGCCAGCCGTCCGAACCATGAAGTTAATAACGTCGTTAACCGCGCGAATGGCGTGAAGTATCTGGCGCATGAGTTGGAACTCCCGGATTGATAGTGCAATAGGCGGCACCGCTCCGCCGACAGGCAGAGCGGCTTGTGGGATCAATCAGCTGCGTAGGCTTTCGCAGCTTCGAGTACGTCGGCATCCACCATCTCGGAGACGGCCGGGAACACGCTCTCTGCGTTGATGCGGTCGAACTGGGCCTTCACGTCGACGGAAAGCGTATCAACCTGTCCCCCCCGCGCGACAAACTCATCGAGAACCGCGTCCGAGAACGCCATGATCGACGCGGTTGATTCGGCAGAAATCTCTTCCCCCACTTCGACCAAGAGTTGCTGTACGTCCGCCGGCAACCCATCAAACCATGACTGGTTCGCAAGGATGAACGAATCTGCATAGAACTGGAACGGAAGCTCGGCGTACTTGACATGGTCCCACCAACTATAGGCCTTGATTGCCGCAGGAACCGTGGCAAAGGTGTCGATCATGCCGTTCTGCAAGGCGGTATAGACCTCGCCTGTCGGCAAGGAGATCGCATCGGCCCCCAGCGCAGTCCAGCGTGGACGCTCGACGCCGCTGAGATAGCGGGCCTTCAGACCTTTATAAGCTTCCGGCGAGGTAAGCGGCCGGACGGCGGTAAAGGTCATGAACGGACCTGTCGGGTTGTAGGCGATGAATTTTGACCGGGTCCGGGTGAGTAAATCGTTCCAGACAGCCTGTCCCTCCTCGGTTCCGCGGAAAAATCCCCGGAGATGCTCGAAGTTTTTGAACATGCCGGGCAGCGCTTCGACGTTGTAGTTGCGATTGACCGGTGGGAAACTCACGGTTCCGACCACGCCGCCAAGCTCGACCGCACCGGCCGTTACTGCGCCCATGACTTCGCGGATTCCAAAAAGCTGTCCCGACGGGAATGTATCGATCCTGATTTTTCCTGCGCCACGTTCGTTCACACGTTCGGCAAACTTCTGACTGTAGATCGCGCTGTGATGCGCTGGACCCCAGTGATAACTTAACCTGGCGACGATCTCCTGTGCCGAAGCCGGCATCGCGCCGATGGTCATGGCGGCAACTCCGAAGCCGAGAGCTGGCGCAGCAAGCGAGCGCAATGCGCTTTTAATCTTTAGTCTGAACATATTTCCTCCTTGGTCCACGTTGGGACTAGCTTTTTGTGGGTGCATCAGCTCAGCGTCCGAAAGGCTAGCCGTTGCTTGTGACTAATGTTGACAATCTTAATACGCTCTCGTCAACTCTTCTTTTCAAGTCAGAGGAGTGAAACCAAATGTTGAAAACAGATTTTGCTGACGATGTTGTTCTCGTCACAGGTGCAACGGCCGGGTTCGGGGCGGCAATTGCACGGCGATTCCATGGCGCAGGCGCGCGTGTCATCGCGCTGGGACGCCGCCGTGAGAGGCTTGATGCGCTAGCCTTGGAACTAGGCGACCGTCTTCTACCAATTCCGTTCGACCTCAAGACCGTCGGAGGGCTTACCGACTTGATTTCGGATCTTCCGGAGCCATTCCGGAATCTGACTATCTTAGTGAACAACGCTGGCCTCGGGACCGACCGAGGTGCGGCACAGGAGGCCGCCTTGGCTGATTGGGACGAGATGGTCGACCTGAATATTCGTGCTCTGCTGCACATAACACATCACACCCTGCCGGGGATGCTCGCACGAGGACGCGGTCAGATCATCAATATCGGTTCGGTCGCCGGGCGGGCCACTGCCCCTTCAAACGCCGTCTACAGCGCCACCAAGTCATTCGTGCTGCAATTCTCGAAAGCCCTGAAATCCGATCTTATCGCAACGCCGGTGCGGGTCAGCTACATCGCGCCCGGCGCCGCGGAAACGGAGTTCTCGTTGGTACGCTGGAATGGAGACGAGGCGCGGGCGGCCAAGTTTTATGACGGTTTCCAGCCGCTTTCGGCAGAGGATGTCGCCGAGGCGACGTTTTTCACCGCGGCGATGCCGGCGCATCTTGATGTCACAGAACTTGAGCTGATGCCGCACGCGCAGGGGTTCGGACCACGGATCTTTTCCAAGACATAAAGTTGTTAGGCCAGTTTATGCACCGCCCCCGACATCGACCAGAGTGCCGGTGATGTAGGACGCTTCGTCGGACAGCAGCCACAGAATCGTCCGCGCCACTTCCTCAGGTTGGCCTGCGCGGCCCATCGGCATGCGAGGTCCGACTTTTGCGATGCGCCCCGCCATGCCCGCGCGGGCGTGGATTGGGGTGTCGATCAGTCCCGGCCGCACCGCGTTCACCCGCACCCCTTCGCCGGCAACTTCGAGCGCGAAGCCATGCGTGAACGTGTCCAGAGCTGCTTTGGACGCTGCATAGTGGACGTAGAGGTTGGGAGCACCGTGTTTCGCGGCGAGGGACGACACGTTGACGATGGCACCGCCGGTGCCGCCGCGCGCAGTCGACATTCGGGCCAAAGCCTCCCGTGCGGCAATCATCGGGGCGGTAACGTTGACGCGGAAAAGGCTGTCGATCTCATCGGCACCCATGTCTGCAAGGCGCATCGAATGCGGCGCGACGCGGGCTGCATTGTTGACGAGCCCACCGAGCGGCGGCAGTTCCGCATCCATCGCGCGAAAGAGCGCGACGACCGCCGCTTCAGTTCCCAGATCGGCTTCGAATGAACGGGCAACTCCGCCATTCGAGACGATGTCGTTAACGACAGATTCGGCACCATCGCGACCATTTCTGAAATGTACGGCCACCGCCCAGCCGCGCTCTGCTGCAAGCCGTGCTGTTGCGGCACCGATTCCACCGCTGCCTCCGGTGACAAGAAGGCTTCGTTGACTCATAGACGAGGATCCTTTTCTAGGTGTTTCGACGCGCTGGTGACAGTAATCGCACAGGTGGCAAAGGCCGCCACAAGGCACAGGATGCCCGGCAAGTATGACCCGAAGACGAGGGCGGACAGGCTGAGCAGCGCGGGCCCAGTGAACCCGCCCAGATAGGCGAACACCATTGTTCCTGCAGTTGCCGTCAAAACGCCCCGGGAACCTGCCCGCGCCTCGCCTGCGCGCGCCACCTCGGCAAGCAGGACGCCGCTCCAGCCCATGGGCCCAAAGCCGAGACCGATGCTGATCGCCGCGATCGCGATCCACGGCCACCCGGGTCCGAGAGTAAGAAGCAGCAGCAGCGCAACGGCCCCCGACCAGGCCAGCCAGGCGAGGACTTGGCGGGGTCGCCCCGCATCGGCCCTCCATCCCCAGTAAAGACGGCCAAAGATGCTGGCGACCATGGTCAACGACAGCATGAAGGCTGCGGTCTCGGGTGCCACATCGGTCTCTCGCCAGATCATCGTGACATAGACCGACATGAAGCCAAACTGAGCCATCGAGAAGGCGAAGACAGCGATGGCAAGGCCACGTTGCATAGGGTCTTCCAATAACGCATACGCCGCTCCGAGCGGCAGTGCGAATCGCATCGAGGCGTCTGGGTCACCGTCCTGACCAAGCCGACGGCTGGTCGGAATCGCGCAGATTGCCGTCAGAAGCGCCAGCACCATGACCACCAGCGCCGCCGCGCGCCAGCTTATCGCGAGCGCAACAATGGGCAAAACCAGTCCTGCTATCGCCCCGCCGATTGCCACGCTTGACTGCTTGAATGAAAAGATGAGATTGCGTCGCCGCCCCTGCGCGACTCGGTTCAAGAGCCGTGACCCGATCGGGTTGACCGGTCCATAGCCGATACCAATCAGGATCGCACCGAGGGCCAGACCCAGCGGCCCCTGAGCCAGCGCCAGTGCCAGCGCCCCGATTGCCACCGTGCCGAGCGAGGCAGCTGAACCGACAAAGGACCCCCACCGCGCAACAAGTCCGGCAGTACCTGTCGAAGATACCAGGGCAGAGAAAAATAAAATGGCCGTGAACAGGCCTACCTTGTCCGCGTCCAGCCCTAGGCCGATGGCGGCAAAGGGTGCCAGAACTGGCGCAGTCTGTACGGCCGCAATTACCGCAGTTTGGTAGACCAGCACGAAGCCGACGCCGACGATGGCGTCCCAGGATGCGTCGCGCGTCACTGCTGGACCTCCTGTGTCGAAGCCCTGAGGTTTTGACCCGCTGGCTTGTCTGCTTTGCACCCTGCTGGGTGACTAAATGGACTGGCTGCCATGCAGAGTGCTGGAAGACTGCGATGCAGCCTGAACGCGATCTGCGGTATTGCGGTCATGTCTCCAAAACGCCCGCGCGTCAGCAGCCCGAACGCCCACAGCGACTCTTGCGCGATGCCGTTCGCGTCCAGCAGGCGGCCTTCGCCATCGACCTCGACGCCAAGGCCAAGGGTGTCGAACCGCGCGACCCCGAGATCGCGGAGCGCGTTGAGAAACCGGTCGGGGGGCATGGTTTGTGGGCCGGTGCAATTGATCACTGCGCCGAAACGCACCTCGGTTGTGAAGCCGCCCCGGGAGACAAGTTGCGCCCGAAGGTAGTCTCCGTCCATTTCGAGGACTGCAAAGCGGGCCACGCGGAACTTGAGCTGTCCCGCGGTTTCCAGCCGCGCAAGTATCTGCTGTGTCTGCGGTGGAATTCGATATCTGTTTACGTCGTACCAGGGCTTGATATGACGTAGGAAACTGCGTTTCTCCGCTTCCGAAAATGTCGACCAGAGGCGGGAGGCAGCGTCGCGGACATCGTCGAAGATACCCTTGGGATCCCGGTCATCCGTCGCTGCCTCCGCAAAGTCGCGTCGGAGCGCCCGGAAAGTCGCGCGCAAGGACAGGCCCTCTCCATGACGCGCGATGAACCGTGGGGTGGGCAGCGCGAGGCGCGTCAGTAATGCGGCTACGTCAGGTGCCTTCCCCTGAGCCGCCGGACGAAGACCGCGACGCGAAATCGCGGTGATCGGCCCCCGGTGGCCCTGCCGCGCAAGCGTGGCAATGACATCGGCTGCCGTGAGGCCGGTCCCGACAAGCAGCACCGGGGCGTCGGCCGGAACCGCCGCAAGAGCCGATGGCGCGAACGGATCCCCGAGATAGTGGAGGCAGCGCGCGGCATCCGGGCTGATCCCCTGCAGCGGCGCGGGTTTCTGGCCACCAAGCGCAAGTACCGTCAGGTTGGCGGCCAGCATCGAACCGGAGGCCAATTCCACGTGAAGCCGACCTTTTGTGCGTCGCGCACCGACGGCACGGTCCCGTATATGCCTTATCACCGACCCCGATGGGTTGCTCTTTGCGCGCGAGGCCAATGTTTCCGCCATATAGCGGTGCACATCCGACCTGCGGACATAACTGACACCGCTCAGCCACTTTGCCTCGGGGTCGCGGGCGGCCGCACCCGACGAATCGTACCATCTGGCGAAGTGGCCTATGTCATCAGGAAAAAGGACCAAAAGGGCATGTGTCCCGTTCACCCGGTGATCCGGGTCATCACCGCCATATGCCAGTCCGGCACCCAGCGTTTCTCTAGGCTCGACGATGGTGATAGTGAGGGGAGAGGACGCGCTATCCGCGAGGCGGATCGCCACGGCAGCACCGGAGAAGCCACCACCTATAATTGCAATCTGTCGCATCGCATCAATCCCTCCTCCGTAAAAGTTGGCCCAGTACCAGCGAAGTTGTAAAAGTGTCAAGATTTTGATCATACAGGTGGCATAGTTCTCTTGATTCTGTCGATTGTAGCCACGCCGACGTTGAAATGTCGAGCGATGGCGCGCATTGGTACTGTCAGATTAAACTGGCTTGAGGCGGGCGAGGCAGTCGGCTAGC